>MDTB01201332.1_pt1 | contig 10435 bp, 11 predicted proteins | sample 811161 | NCBI WGS metagenome assembly MDTB01 (sample SAMN05326650, study PRJNA326480) | marine metagenome | isolation source: seawater | place: Mediterranean Sea | collected 2009
CCAAGCAAAGTGAAGCCAATCATACCGCCGACAATTCCTCCAATTAAACTCATTTTTTCTTAATTTTTATGCATTGCTATGGTTTAATAATTGTACATGGTTAAGTTTTATCGGGGGAAACATGTCTGAATCAAAACCATTGCCTGTGGTCGATTACCTTAAGATTCCTGATGGTGGGGATCCTTACTTAGAAGGTTATCGTTGCAAAAAGTGTGGTTCTACATACTTGGGCGAAAGAAATGTCTGTTCTAAATGTTTTGCAAGAAACGAAATGGAAGTCATAAAGTTATCTGAAACCGGTATTTTGCATAGCTACGCAATTGTTTTTAGATCTTTTCCAGGAATCGATGTCCCTTATATTTCTGCAATTGTGGATCTTGATGGTGGAGGAACAATCAAAGGAAATTTGATTAACATAGAACCAGATCCTGATAAAATAGAATTTAATATGCCAGTGAAAGTAACTTATGGTGATGCTTTAGGCAGAAAAGATAAAGAAGGAAATTCTTATCTCAGTTATTTTTTTGAACCAGCTAAATAGAGGTGAAATTATGAGTGATGTTTATGTAATGGGTGTTGATATGATTAAGTTTGGAAGATTTCCAGACAGAAGTGTTCCTAATATCGGAGCAGAGGCAGCATTAATGGCCTTGGATGATGCAGGTTTAGGAATTCAAGATATGCAAGCTCTATATTGCGGGAATCTAGGACAAGCCAATGCAATGGTTGGTCAGAGAATACTTCAAGAAATTGGTCAAACTGGAATGCCTGTAGTGAATGTGGCAAATGCTTGTGCGACAGGAGCCACAGCTTTCAGAGAAGCATGGATGTCTATCAAAGCTGGTATGTACGACGTTGTGTTGGCTGTTGGTGTAGAGCAAATGGGTAAAGGACTTCTAGGAGGAGCTGGAGGTGGAGACGGTATTCCCAAAGAAGGGCTTCTCGGCTCAGGAACTATGCCTTGTGTATTTGCTGAAGCAGGAATGGAGCATACAAAAGAATACGGAACAACTTTTGAACAATTTGCAAAGATTTCAGTAAAAAATCATCATCATTCAACTATGAATCCTAAGGCTATGTATCAAATAGAAACACCTCTAGATGAAGTAATGAATGCAGAAATGATCTCGTACCCTAATACAAAACTGATGTGTTCTGTAAATGTTGATGGTTCTGCAGCTGCAGTTCTGGTTTCTGAGAAAAAGGCTAAAGAACTCGGTATGGGAAGAGCAGTCAAAGTAAGGGCTTCTGCTATGGCAAGTGATCCGTATACGGATAGAGATCTTGTAATGCCAGATGTAAATGCATGTACTAGGCTTGCTGCTAAAGATGCTTATGAACAGGCTGGAGTTGGCCCTGAAGATGTAAACTTAGTAGAGTTGCATGACTGTTTTGCTACTGCTGAAATGCTTCACTATGAAAATCTGGGTCTTTGTGAAGATGGGGAAGCAGGAAGAATGATCGATGAAGGTCATGTTGAACTAGGCGGAAAGGTTCCTGTAAATGTTTCTGGCGGATTATTGTCGAAGGGTCATCCATTAGGTGCGACCGGCATTGCAAATATCTATGAAGTCTGCACTCATCTTCGAGGTGAGGCTGGTGCAAGACAAGTTGAAGGAGCAAAAATTGGTCTTACACATGTCATTGGGCTTGGAACAGCTTGTGGAATTCATATACTAGAAAAAACTAATTAATATTGAAATTTGGCCTAACTGGCGATACGCATAATAATCTCAAAAATATTGAGGAAATATGCAGAATATTCAATAGTTTAAGTCTTGACTTTGTAATTCATACTGGAGACATAAGCTTACCCAAATCTCTTGAAGCTTTTAAAGCTCTACAGGTACCTCTTAAAGGAGTTTTTGGTAACAATGATGAAGGAGATAAAAAAGATCTTCTCAAAGTTTGTGAAAAATATTACTTTGAATTTTCAGAATATCAAAAGATTGGAATAACAGAATGCAATTATATTCACGTTATCCACGACCCTGAAGACATCAGAGAAGATTTTTTCAAAAAGGGAAATATCATAGTTCATGGACATACCCATAGATTCAGAGACGAAATTGTAAAAGAGACCCACATTTTTAATCCTGGAGAATGCGCTGGATTTATGAAAGGGTCGAACAAAATAGGTATTGTTAATACTGAAATTCCAAAAATGAAAATTGTTAATTTCTAGATTTTAAATATCCATATAAAAAATCAAGAGTCAGTATTACGAAGAAAATAAATCCTAGGGGTCTCAATAGTCTAAAAATGTTGTTTTCAGAATTTTCAAGAACATTTGCTAGAAATATAGAAATTATGGGAGCAATGTCTTGAGATCCTGGAAGAGTAAACCACGAGGTTATTAAAAAACTTAAGGTTAATGAAAAGGATACTTTTCTTAAAATAGTCTTTTTAAATAAGTTTCTTGTCAACAATGAGATTAAAAAAGAAAACAGTAAATAAGTAGTCCAAGCAAGGTATATCGTCATTTAAAATTATCCAAAAAATCTAGAAAAATCTTTTCATCATTAAAAAATTTTTTTTGTCCACTTAAATCTCTTTTTTGATCTACTAGTTCCGATAGGAACTTAATCCTTTTATCTTTGATAGCGTGGGAAGGAGGTATATTCCTTTTCATAGATGCTTTTTCTCTCCAAACAAAAATCTTTTTTTCGGTTTCTGTAGGATCTTTAAGTTTCTTTAATCTTGATATGATTAAATCTTGATTTCCCAGATAAGCTTCTCTAACTGAACCTTTGATTGCATCTACATAAATGTTTTTTTTCTTAAGGATCCTTGATTGTTTCTCAAATATTTCAATTAAATATGTAACGTCTTCAGAAGCATACTCAAGTTGCTTTTTTGATAATGGCCTAACTAACCAATTTGAATGAGTCTCAGATTTAGCTAAGTTAACTTTATAATATTTATTTACAAGAGATTGATAACTCTTAGATCTATCGTTGGTCAAGATGTTTTCAGCTATTTGAATATCAAACACATTTTTTATGAGAATATTTAGGCATTTTGATATTACAGTTGTATCACTTCTTGATGCATGAAAAATAATAAGTTTTTTATCGTCAGTTAAAACTTTTTCAAGACCAGGTAAGTTTTTACATTCTAAACAATCAATTATAAAAATTTTCTTTTTTGTTGCTATTTGAATTAAGGAAATTATAGGAAAGTATGTCCTTCTCCATTCAAACTCTGTATCAACACAGATAATCTCTTCATTCTGGAGATCCAAAATTACCTCATCTAAATCAGAGTCTTTGAAAATGTAAAATATTTTTTTCTTGTGATAAAGGTTAAAAAATACTCGATTCAGCCTATCAAATATCATCTTTATTGCTTCTGAATTCAAAAAGAAGTGTTTCGGCTATTGCATCTTGCAAAGATACCCTCGGTTTATAGCCTGTATCTTCAATAGATGAATCAAATTGGGTATCAGCACAAAATTTTTTAATTCTTATAGAAGAAATAGGTAGAGTTTTTTTTAAAAAAAGACTCATGAAATCAAAAAAGTATCCAAATATCATTGCTATGATTAAAGGTACTTTAAAGTATGAATTTTCACCCTTCCCTAAAGTGTTTCTGATAAATCGAACTAATTCGTTCATATTTAAATCAGGTTTATCAACATAGTTAAAAAGGTAGCTCCCTGAAGAAAGACCTAAGGAATGCAAGATGAATTCAGCAACATTTTCAACATAAGCAATTGATTTGACATTCTTTCCACTTCCAATCATTAGGAAAAATCCTGAATTAATTTGTTTGAATAAATTATAAATATTTCCTCTATTATTTTTTCCAAATATTGCGGTGGGTCTGATAATTATTAGTTTTCTTTTCTCAGGATTTTTTTTATACCAATCCAAATAGATCTTTTCGGCTTCAGCTTTAGTTGCTCCATACTCATTGAATGGCCTGACTTTTCCATCTTCGCCTGTATTTTTATCTGCAAAGCCATATACAGCAACTGAGCTTGTAAATACTATTGTGCTGATTCCATTTTTTTCGGCGATTGCACAAATATTTTTAGCTCCTCCGATATTAACTTCCGAATATTTAGACAAAGGCTTTACATCATCTCTATGCTCTGCAGCTAGGTTAATGATGACATCGCCTTCAATTAAATCACTATTATCCTTATCACAAACATTAAATTTAGAAAATTTATCTTGAAAAATTTTAGGCTCATTAAGATCTAGAATTACAAAATCTAATTTTTTTCTACTACAGAAATTTGCCAAAGATTCTCCTAAAAATCCAGAACCTCCAATTATCGATATCTTTTTCATAGTTAATTTGTAAAAAATTGTGAAATTTTATAGATGAATTTTTTAATGAGAAAAAAAGGTCCTACCTTAAATCCGTTTTTCTTTAAAGAAAATAAAATTTCTTTGTTTCCTAAAACAATATTTGTAAAATTTTTAGTTGTTTCTCCTCCATATCTCATTTTCACTTTATAGCCTCTAAGATATAAATTATTTTCAGGAAATTCTTTTAAAAATCTGATCATTAGATCATAATCCGCCGCAAATCTTAAAGACTCATCAAAACCTCCATAATTTTCAAATAATTCTTTTCTAGCATAAAAGGTAGGATGAGGAGGTATCCATCCAAAATTTATCTTCTCCTCAGAAAATGTAGAAGATATCCAAGAGCGTATTCTTGCTTCATTTTCTTTTGAGACAAATTGTAAATCTCCAAAAATAATTTTGTTTGAAACAGAGCTAAATCCATCTGCATACTCCTTAACAACATCGTCGCTATAAAAATAATCATCAGAATTTAGAAAACCGATTATTTCTCCACTAGCCAAACTTATACCTTTATTCATTGCATTGTATATGCCTGAGTCTTTTTCACTTACTACTACAAGATCATTTTTGAAGTTATCTAGTATTTCTAAGGTATTGTCTGAAGAACCTCCATCTATAATGATATGTTCTATGTTTTGATAGGTTTGATTTTTCACTGATTCTAGGTTGTCTCTCAAAGTTTCTGCACTATTCAAGCAGACCGTTATTACAGATATTTTCACAATAAAACAATCTTTTTGAGTTTCTTAATCAAGAGTTTCGTTAAGGTATCTAGTATCAGTGATATTAGTCCTCTCATTGAAAAATTAGGTAACATATACTTTATTATTATATGACCTTCATTTCAAAGAGGAACAGATTAACTCACAAGTGCATTAAGATTTTTTTGCACTTTTTCTACTTTTAAATGTATTTGAAGGCTTTAATGAAATATTAATACCAAATTTTCTTATTTTATTTAATGAAATTATTATAAAGATTTTGAAATATTATAGTTTGAAAAAAAATGTTACGAACAATAAAACTAAATTTTCCAGAACTACTAATAAGGAGAAATTTTGAGCTTTTACTTCTGAAAGGTTTTGGATATATATTTTCAATAATTTTTACTATTATTTTAGTTAGATATTTGTCTCCAAGCGCATTGGGAAATTTTTATTATGTATTAGCAATCTCTGGAATTCTAACTTACCTATTTGGACTAGGAATATCTGGCGCAATTATTCCTTTGATGTCAGAAGGTAAATTTTTACAAAATGAAATTTGGACTACGATGGTATTCGCTGCAGTGAGTACAGGAATTTTATTATTTGTAATTTTAAATGTTTCTAACTATGCATTAGACATTTTTTCATCAAGAGTAGAGCTATTTTTGTGGTACTCATCCTTGATTGCTCCACTAAAAATTATTCAGTTGAATTTACATAATTATTTTCTTTCAAGAAGTAGGCTTTTGTTGGCTTTGATATTAAACGAAGGTAATGGAAGAAATTTCGTTTTACTTATCTTAATTGGAATTTCTTTTCAAGTTGGAATTGGAATTGATTTAAATACGATACTCAAGATATTTATATTATCTAATTTAATCATAGTCCTATTTGGACTTATATTTTCCTTCAACTTCTCTCGCCCAAATAATTTAGAGTGTCTTAAAAATTATTCCTTACTCAGCATTAAGTTTTATCCTTCCTTGGTAACTCTAAATTCTACTGGAAATTTATTTGATATCTTTATTAATAATATATTTGGTCCCATTTCCTTAGCAGCTTTTTCATTGGCTAAACGTTTAACATTTCCGCTTTTATTTTTTTCAGAAATTGTTGGTATGTATTTTATAAGAGTGGCTAATCTATATTTCAAAGACCAAAATAAAAGAGTGATTGAGCTCCACAATAAGTGTGTTTTTTATTCATTTGGTCTTACCATACTTACTACACTTATTTATATTCCATTTTTATTTTCCTTTATTGCTAACTATTTAAACTTCAATAACTTCGAAAATATTGAACATATTTTAATTATTTGCCTTTTAGGAACTGTTATCCAGTCAATTTTTATGTTCTCAAAAAGTTTTTTAAGAGTGACTGCAAAATATGTTCAATCAACAATTTTAGATTTAGGTGAGATACTTATTGGATCTCTTCTTTTCTATTTTTTTTATTTTTATGGAATTGATCAACCTATTATGGGTCCTTTATCCATAATAACTTTGTTATCAATAAAATGTATTTTTGCTTATTACCTCTTTAAAAGAATAACCAGTTAGTCTAATAATTGATTCATTGATTTTATAAACCAATTTGTATCTGTCAATTTTAAGAAGTTTTTTGAGCCCACAGATAGTTGAGAAACAAGTTTTTCGTTATTGGTAAGTTCGTTTAAAGAATGCAACCATCCTTCGTGATTATCGGATTCTATGATGATTCCATTTACAAATTGTCTTACCAAGACTTTTCTGGCTATTACATTATCTGACACTACTAAGGGGGTACTTGTCGCAACAGCTTCATTTACAACATTTCCCCATTCTTCGTATTTACTTGGGATAAGAAGAGCCTTTGATTTATATAATTCTTTTACTATGGATTTGTCATCAAGGGCACCCAAAAAAATATTTTTATCTAGTCCTATTTTAATAGCATGATTGATATATGGTGAGTTTTCTGAAATGTGTCCAATTAGCTTTAGATCCAAAGCTTTTGGATTAGTCTCACGGTATTCTTTATATACATCGAGAAGAAAATTTATATTTTTCTTTTCAGAAAGACGTCCCACATATAAAAATTGATTTCTCGATGGTTTTTCTATGTTGGCATTAAATCTAGAAATCGATATTGTATTGAATCCTCCTGGTATTACTTTTCTTTTCTTAAATCCTAAAAATTTTAAATAACTAGCTGATGAAGGTGAAGAACACATAGCTCCAGAGTAAATTGATAACAATAATAATTTTAGAAATTCTTTATAGAGGAATCTTTCTCTATCTGAATAATTAGTATTGAATAAAATAAAGATTTTCTTACCTAACAGTCTTCGCAAAATGACAGAAAAAAGTAAGGCTGGATTATAAGGTTTTAAATTTCCTCCAAGGCCTATAATGATTACCTTTCCAGGAGAAAACAAAATACTCTTAATAAGAGCAATACCTTCTTGAAAAAAATTTAAATCCTCATATTTTTTTTCTTTGTTATGTATCTTTATATTTTTAGATTCAGTATTTTTGAGAGAATTAAAATGAGATTTTTGGATTTCAAAGTAATCTTTTTCAAATTCTGAAATAGCATTGCAGACAAAAGATCGATCCAATGAATTGAATCTATCAAGATGATAAGGCATCAAAGAAGAAACTATGAAATTAATATCAACTTTCATTTTTTAAAGTTTTATTTTGTTGCAACTGCATATATCGACTCATAATTTCTTTCAATACGATCAATACTGCCATCAAAGTCTCTGAGTTTGGCATCTTTAAATCCTAAGATTCCTAGAGTATTTACTAGACTTTCTGCATCCCACATATGTTTATGCTCTCCACCCATGTAAGCAATATAATTAATTTGATCAATATGAGAGTTTGTAAAAGTTTTACCCTCAATATAAAAATCTTCATCAGTTCTAAAATTCTTTTTTTCTATGTATGCCTTTATGTACAAACTAGCATCAGGCACACAGACAGAAAAAATACCATTTGGCTTGAGCACACGTTTGCATTCCTCAAGAAAAGTAACAATTTCTTTAAAGCTCAGATGTTCTAAAAAATGAGAGGAATAAATTTTATCTACTGTGCCGTTTTTAAGAGGTATACCATAGGATAAGTTATAATTTATGTCTGCTCCGAATATATCTACGGTCGTCCATTCCCCCTCACCCCTTTTACTTCCTGAACCTAATTCAAGATAAATATTGTTAGATTTTGATAATTTTTTAAATTTGTAATAACCTAAAATTGAAACGCAGATAGAGTATATTTTTTTTGAAATATCGAAAATCCCTAACCTCTTTAAAAAAGATTTCATTTTCTAGCTATCCTATTGATTTATTAACTAAATTTTTTATTCTCTCTTTATAGTATGGATAAGAAAATTTTTCGTCAACAAACCTATATGAATTCATCATCATATTTTTTGTCTTATTTAGATCTTTAGTCATATTGAGGATAGCTTTTGCTACCTCTTCTTTAGTAACTTTTTCCAATAATACTCCTCTATCATCCTTTAGAAGCCCCTTTATCTCTCCTATGTCAGAAGAAATACATGCACAACCAAACTTCATGGCCTCTACTAATGATAAAGGTAAAGCCTCAGTCTTATAGTAAGTTGGTAAAACAAAGATATGAGTTTTTTTTAATTTTTCACCTTTTTCCAACCCGAAGATAGGTTCTAGTTTTTCAATAAAATCCTTGCCTTTAGAAGAGGCGATAGCGGTGGATACTTTTTCCGATAAATTCCCAACATTTGTACCTGCAAACCATGCATTTATATCAAGGTTATGCTTTTCTTTAAGATCTATAACCGCTTCAATGAACTCGGATATTCCTTTCTCTTCGATAAAATTAGATAAATATCCAACTATGATTTCACCTTTGAAATTATGAATTTTTTCTCCTAGATCTTTTTCACTGAATGGAATTTCATTTTTAGAGAATCCAGAAATAATTTCATAGTTTAGTTTGCCTTGTGAATAGCATTTTGATGAATTTTGAATTTCCAAATTCTCATAGACAGTTTCAACTTGTTTTTTCATATTATTACCAAGTAAAACCCAGCAACTAACATTTGAAAAAAATTTTCTAAGAAGTAGCTTCTCAAGTTCATTAGTATTGTCCAAAAAAGTAATTAGATCGGATCCAACTAAATGACAGATAAATTTGGTTTTAAAAAAGCTATTTAAAAAATAGATTGGAAAATCTCTAAGCCAAAAGCTTATCCTGCTTCTGTGAATGACAAGATAGAAAAGAGTTTCTCGTTTAAATAATAGTAAGGAAAGTAATATTCTTAATATTTGGTAAAAATAAATAAAAGATTCATAAAAAAAGTTAAAACCGCTTCTAGGGAGTTTTATTTCAGTAATATTGAAATGGTCTTTAAGAGAATCTCTAACTGCAAATAAAGTTTGCATCTGGCCTGTGATTGTTCCTTTGTATACCCCGCAGAGAAAGATTTCCATTTTTTTTATGGCTTTTATTCAAACCAATTTAGATTTTCCTGATACCATTTTATAATATCAGGAATTTCATCATATAAAGAATATCTAGGTTTCCATCCTAAACTTCTTATTTTTCTATCATCAACCGCATATCTTGAATCGTTGAAAGGTCTATCTTTTGTAAATTCAATATTATCTAAATTTACATTTTTTCTTATCAAATTATTGATAAGTTTAGCTACCTCAAGATTAGAAAGTTCGAGATCAGATGCTATGTTATAAATTTCGCCAGGAGAAGCTTTGTCGCTTAAAATTTCTAAGGCCTGAGCAAAATCATATGCAGATAAATAATGTCTTTGATTTGAGCCATCGCCTTGAATTTGAAGAGTTTCATTGTTCAGCGCTCGTGAAATAAATTTTGGAATAATTTTTTCTGGGTATTGTCTGATACCAAATATATTATTTGCTCGAACAATCATAACCGGTAAGTCAAACGAGTTATGATAACTTTTGACAATCATTTCTGCTGCAGCTTTAGATGCAGAATAAGGATTGGTTGGATTAAGTGAGTCGGATTCTATAAATTTAGAATCAATATTTTCACCGTAAACCTCATCAGTACTAACGTGAATTATTCTTTTTACTTCATTTCTCTTTGCAGCCTCCATTAATGAGTGAGTGCCCAAACAGTTAGTTTTTGAGAATAATATGGACTCTTCAAATGAGTTATCTACATGACTTTCAGCAGCTAAATGAATTAATAAATCAGTATCTTGAGTATGTTCTAAACATAAATCTATATCACAAATATCGCCAACGATTAATTGATGATTTTTATTTTCAATTGTAGAAGGAATATTTTTTAAGCTTGCTGCGTAAGTTAATTTGTCAAGAATCCTAATCTCTGCATCTGGATAAAGTTTAGAAAAATGGTCAAACACATGTGAGCCTATGAATCCTGCTCCGCC
>MDTB01049992.1_pt1 | contig 10434 bp, 13 predicted proteins | sample 811161 | NCBI WGS metagenome assembly MDTB01 (sample SAMN05326650, study PRJNA326480) | marine metagenome | isolation source: seawater | place: Mediterranean Sea | collected 2009
GGTGCTGGTGTAGGAAAAACAGTTATCATCATGGAACTTATAAACAATATTGCTAAAGCACATGGTGGCTTTTCAGTTTTTGCTGGTGTTGGAGAAAGAACAAGAGAAGGAAATGATCTTTATCATGAAATGATAGAGTCAGGCGTAATTAAACCAGAAGGACCTGGATCAAAAGCAGCTTTAGTGTATGGCCAAATGAACGAGCCACCAGGAGCAAGGTCAAGAGTTGCGTTAACAGGTTTAACTGTTGCAGAATATTTTAGAGATCAAGAAGGACAGGACGTTCTTTTCTTTGTAGACAATATTTTTAGATTTACTCAAGCAGGATCTGAAGTTTCAGCACTACTTGGAAGAATTCCATCAGCAGTAGGATATCAACCTACTTTAGCAACTGATATGGGAAATTTACAGGAGAGAATTACAACAACAAACAAAGGTTCTATAACATCTGTACAAGCAATTTATGTACCTGCAGATGACTTAACAGATCCAGCACCAGCAACTTCATTTTCTCACTTAGACGCAACAACCGTATTATCTAGACAAATCGCTGAACTTGGAATTTATCCAGCAGTTGACCCTTTAGACTCTACATCTAGAATTTTAGATCCAAGAATTGTTGGTGATGAACATTATAGAGTTGCTAGAGAAGTGCAAAAAGTTCTTCAAACCTACAAGTCTTTACAAGATATTATTGCAATTTTAGGTATGGACGAATTATCAGAAGAGGACAAATTAACAGTTGCTAGAGCTAGAAAAATTCAAAGGTTTCTTTCTCAACCTTTCTTTGTAGCAGAAGTATTCACAGGTTCACCGGGTAAGCTAGTTGATTTAGAGTCCACTATCAAAGGGTTTGATGCAATTTGTAAAGGTGAGTATGATCATTTACCTGAAGCAGCTTTTTATATGGTGGGAACAATAGAAGAAGCAATCGAAAAAGCTGAAAAAATGGCTAAAGAAGCTGCAGCATAATGAGTGAAGAATTTAAAGTTGAAATAATAAATCCTGAAAGATCATTTATTTCTAAAGATAAAGTAACCGAAGTTGTTGTTCCTGCGTATGAAGGTGACTTAGGAATATTGAAAGATCATATATCTATCATATCCTTTCTTAAGCCTGGAATAATAAAAATTTTAGAAAAAAATGAAGAAGAGAGATATTATGTTGAAGATGGAATAATGGAATTTAAAGAGAATTCATTATCTATATTAACAAGCTCTATACACAATATAAAAGAAATGAAAAAAAACTCCATTGATGATTCATTAAAAGATGCTGAAAAACTTTTAAGCAATGAAAATCTTGATGACCAGGAAAGATTTTTAATTAATCAGAAGATAGATGTTTTAAAATCACTAAGTATTAATTAATAATCTTTTCAACTTCTTCCTTAACCTTTTTATATACTTCGAATTTGAAATCAACGACAGTATCAGTTATATTTTCCAAATTGGTCCATTTCCATTCAAAAAACTCCGGTTTTTTTGTTTTTAAATTGATTTCTTTCTCTTTACCCTCAAATTTAAATATAAACCATTTTTGCCTCTGACCTTTGTATTTACCTTTCCAAATTATTCCTAATAAATTATCTGGTAGATCGTAAGTTAAATATCCTTCAATTTCTCTAATCAATTGTACACTTGTAATGCTGGTTTCTTCTTCTAACTCTCTTAATGCTGCATTTAAATAATCTTCTCCTTCATCAACACCTCCTTGAGGCATTTGCCAATAGTTATTGGGATTGTCTATTCTTTTCCCAACAAATATTTTATTTTTATTATTTAGTAGCACTATTCCAACTCCCTTTCTTAAAGGAAGTTTGTTAAATTCTTTTTTCATTATTAGCCCTTTAAAAGTTTTAGTGCAAATTCTAATTGATTATCAGTATCTGTATCAATTCTGAATTCATCAGTGCTTTCGGCAACCTCGATATCAGGCGAAACACCAACTTCTGATATTGAGTCACCTGAAGGCAAATAGTATTTTGAAACTGTTAATCTAATAGCACCTTTATTTTTCATTGGTATGATAGATTGTACAGATCCTTTTCCATAAGTATTTTCACCTATAAGTATAGCTCTTTTATGATCTTTAAGTGCTCCAGCAACTATTTCAGATGCCGAAGCTGAACCATAGTTGATTAGTACAACCAAAGTATTTCCACTTATTATATCTCCTTTTTTTGCAAACCATTTCCTATTTTCAAAAGTTTTTCGACTTTTTGTTGAAACGATTTCTCCGTCATCAAGAAAAAAATCAGAAATCCTTATAGCTTGGGACAACAAGCCTCCAGGATTATTTCTTAGATCTAATATGTATTTTGTAACTTTTTTATTTTTTTTAAATTCTTTAATTTTTTTTTTTATTTGATCACTGCTATTTTCATTAAATGCGGTAAGTCTAATATATCCTACATTTTCAATTAACTTAGTTTTAACTGATTGAATTTTAATTATTTCTCTAGTTATTTTAAAAATTAAAGATTTTTTAGTACCAGGTCTTCTTACTGTTATCTCTATATCAGAATTTACTGGTCCTCTCATTAGCTCTACTGCTTCATTCAATGATTTTCCTTGAACCTGTACATCATTAATTTTAACAATATAATCACCAGCCTTTACGCCAACCTTGTATGCTGGAGAATTATCAATAGGTGAAATTACTTTAACAACACCAGCTTCCATGCCTACCTCAATACCTAGCCCACCAAATTCTCCGCTAGTTTCTGTTTGCATACTCTCATACATTTCTGGACTCATATAAGATGAGTACGGGTCAAGTGATTGAAGAACACCATTTATAGCTGAGTCCATCATTTCATTTTGATTTACCTCATCTACATATTCTTTATTAATTTTATCTAGAACTTCACCAAACAAGTCAATTTTTTTATAAATCTCATCATTTACTGAATAAACAATGTTTGTATAACTTAGAAAAATTAAAAAAAAGAAACTAAATATTTTTTTTTTCATATTATTAATTTTTCCTTAGGAATTAATTCTGACCATATTTTTTCTAATTCATAGAATTTTCTTTTTTCAGGGTTAAAAATATGTACAATTAAATCAATTCCATCAATTAATTTCCAATCGTTACTCTCTTCTCCTTCTATTTTACAATTAACTACTCCATTTTTTTTAAATATATCCAAAACTTGTTCTGATAAGGCCTGAATATGTCTCGATGATGTACCACTAGCAACTATCATAAAATCAGCAATGGAAGATTTATTTGCTAAATCTATAGTAATTATGTTTAAAGCTTTGTTAGAGTCTAAAGTTTGAATTATTTTTTTTTGTAAATTGGAAATTTTGTCCATTAATTAAAATTAGATTATCAAATTTTTCTTAATTTAGAAGATGAAATATTAACTTTTTTAAATTTCACAAATTCAATATTTTTTTTATTAAATCTTTTAAAAGTTACGGATTTAAATGATTTTTTTTTGTATCCATGCCTATCAAATACCAAAATCTTAGATTTTGATAATATTTTTTTCCAACCATGCCATTTATGAAAACCAATAAGATTATCAGCACCCATAAGAAAATAAATTTCTGAATTATTATATTTTTTTTTTAAATAATTTAATAGTTTTATTGTTTTATTAGATTTGATTTTTTTTTCGAAAAAATCAACTTCAATAAATTTATATTTGGAGCAAATTTTTTTTGCTATTTCAATTCTTTTATTTAAAGATAATAAGCTTTTTTCTTTAAATGGATTTTTTTTAGTTATTGCCCAAACTATTTTATTTATTTTGAATTTTCTTTTTGCTTCTAAAGATATTTTTATATGACCAATATGCGATGGATCAAAAGTTCCACCTAAAATACCTATTTTTTTTTTTAAATTTTTTTTCAATTTATTTTCTTATTTGTCCTGATCCGTATACTTCATACTTATAAGTAACTAACTGGTTTAAACCCACTGGACCTCTCGGTGGTAATTTATTAGTTGATATTCCTACCTCGCCACCAAATCCAAATTCACCTCCGTCAGCAAATTGTGTTGAAGTATTATGCATTGCAATTGAACTTTTGACATTTTTTAAAAAGTATTTTGCTACTTTTTTATTTTTTGTAATAATTGCATCTGTATGCATTGTTCCATATTTATTTATGTGATTCACAGCATCTATAACATTTTTTACAGACTTAACAGCTACTTTAGCTGACAGATATTCTTTCGACCAACTTTTCTCTTTAGCATTTAAGATATTTCCTTCGAATGTTCTTTTAATTTTTTTATCACCAAAAATAACACAACCTTCATTGATAAGTTTATTTAAAACAGGATTTATAAATTTTTTTAGAATTTTTTCGTGAATCAAAATTGTTTCTGTTGCACCGCATATGCTTGTATTTCTAAGCTTTGCATTATGTATTATTTTTATAGAAGAATTTAAATTTGCTTCTTTATCTATGTAGGTATGGCAAATACCTTCGAGATGTCCAATTATTGGCACTGAACACAGTTTTAGAACTTTTTTTACCAAGTTTTTTCCACCCCTAGGTATTATTACATCTATATATTTTTCCATTTTAGATAATAAAACATCTACTAGTTTTCTATTTTTACTATCAACAAATTGAACATAATTGGGATTAATTTTGCTATTTTTAAGTGCAGTTCTAAATAAATTTGCCAATATTTTATTTGAAAAATAAGCTTCAGAACCTCCTCTTAAAATTACACAATTTCCTGATTTGAAACATAAACTTGAAACATCCGCAGTAACATTTGGTCTACTTTCATAGATTACACCAATAACTCCCAATGGAATAGTAACTCTTTTTATTTTTAAACCATTTGGTCTTGACCATTTTGAAAGCGTTACATTTATTGGATCTTTTAACTTAGAGATAATTTTTATCGATTTAATTATTTGGTTAATTTTTTTTAGATCTAAATTTAGTCTTTTTATAAAGTTTTCCTTTAAACCTTTTTTTCTGGCAAATTTTATATCTTTTTTATTTTCGTTAATAATTTTAAATTTATTTTTATTTATTAGATAAGCATATTTGTTTAATACTTTATTTTTAATTTTAGTATCGATTTTTTCTTTAAATGCTATATGAGCATTAACACCAATTTTTTTTAAATATATATCCATTTAAACTTTAACCATATCATCTTTATGAACTACTTCTGATTTTGTAACATAACCTAATATTTCATTTATTCTATTTGAATGTTGACCTTTAATTTTTGAGATTTCATTTGAATTAAAGGAGCTAAGACCTCTTGCAAATTCATTCATGTTTTTATCGGTTATTTTAATATGATCACCTTTATTAAACTTTCCCTCTGTACTTAATATTCCTGCAGCTAATAAACTTTTACCTTTCTTAAGGGCATTTATTGCTCCATCATCAACAATTAATTTACCTTTTGGAGAAATAGATCCAATAATCCATTTTTTTCTTGCATCTAATTTAGAAATTTTTGGTAAAAACCAAGTGCAAATATTTTTTTCATAGATATTCTTAATTGGTCTATTTGATAAACCATTTGCAATCACCATATAACAACCAGATAATTGACAAATCTTTGCAGCATCAATTTTTGTTTTCATGCCACCAGTACCGTATACTCCAATACTTTTGCTTGCCACTTGTTCGATTTTTGAATTTATATTTTTTACTTCTTTAATCAATTTTCCATCTTTGTAAATTTTTGGATTTTTTGTATATAATCCACTTACATCAGATAAAAGTATTAAACAGTCCGCATTTGAAATTTGAGCTACTCTAGATGCTAATCTATCATTATCCCCATATTTAATCTCACTTGTTGCTATACTGTCATTTTCATTAACGATTGGAACAAAATTTAATTCAAATAAATTATCAAATGTTCTTTTAGCGTTAATAGCTCTTCTTCGTTGTTCAGTATCTTCAAGAGTAAGTAAAATTTGAGATAAGTTAATTTTTTTAGAACCAAAATTCTTTTTAAATAAGTTCATTAACTCAATTTGACCGATTGATGCAACAGCTTGACTTTTATCTAATTTTAAATTTTTTTTATTAAGTCCTAGTTTTTTACATCCAAGAGCTATGGCTCCAGAACTTACTATAATTACATTTTTTTTTTCTTTTAATAATTGTTTAATATCTCTTGTGAATTCAGATAACCATTTTTTTCTTATAATATTTTTTTCATCTATCAATAAAGATGAACCAATTTTAACAACTATAGTTTTAAAATTTTTAAGGTACATGTTTAATTAATTTAGATTTAATTTTATTTACTGATTTTTTATCCAATATTGAAATAGTTGTAACGTTTTTCTTTATCTTTTTTGTAAATTTGTATTTTTTTTCTTCTAACTCCTTTTTGTCAACTAAATCTATTTTATTTAAAACAATTAATTCATTTTTTTTAAGTAAATCCTGGCTATATTCGCTCAATTCTTTTCTGACTTGCTTGTATGAACCAATTAAATCCTCATTATTTATATCGATTAAGTGTAGCAATGTTTTACATCTTTCAATATGTTTTAAAAATTTTATACCTAAACCAATACCTTTATGGGCTCCTTCAATTAAACCGGGAATATCAGCTAAAGTAATTTCTTTATCATCATATATAGCTACACCAAGGTTAGGATTAATTGTTGTGAATTTGTAATTTGCAATTTTTGGTGTTGCACTGGTGATTGCTGCTAATAAACTTGACTTACCAGCATTTGGTAAACCAATAATTCCTATATCTGCAATTGTTTTTAATTGAAGCCAAATCCAAAATTCTTCGCCTATTGATCCTTTTGTAAATTTTTTTGGCGCTCTATTTGTTGATGATTTAAATCTTGTATTTCCTAAACCAGGTTTTCCTCCTATTGCTGCAGTAAATTTCTGATTTTCTTTTTTAAAGTCATATATTAAAGTTTTATTATCTTCTTCAAATAATTGTGTACCAACTGGTACCTTTAAACATAGATCGGCACCTCCTTTTCCTGTTTGTTTTTTTCCTTTTCCATCTTCTCCTCTTTGAGCTTTAAAGTGTTGCTGATACCTATAATCAATTAAGGTATTGAGATTTCTTTCTGACTTGATAATTACAGAACCTCCTTTACCGCCATCACCTCCATCAGGTCCTCCAAATTCAATAAATTTTTCTCTTCTAAAACTTGGTGATCCAGAACCTCCGTCACCTGCTTTAATATAGATTTTTACTTGGTCTAAGAATTTCATGATACAACAGCTTTTTTATGTTGTATTAATTAATTGGGCTTTACAGAAACAAAAGTCCTATCTGACTTAGTTTTTCTAAACTCAACAGTTCCTTTAATTTTTGAAAAAATTGAGTGATCTTTTCCCATACCAACATGTTCACCTGGAAAAATTTTTGTTCCTCTTTGTCTTACTATTATATTTCCAGGTATCACCTGTTGACCACCATATTTTTTGACACCCAGTCTTCTTCCTGCGCTGTCCCTTCCATTTCTCGATGATCCACCTGCTTTTTTTGTTGCCATAATTTACCTATTTTATTTAGTCTTTACCTCTTTTTTTTTAAGAGGGCTAGATACTTTTGGGGCTTCAGATAAAACTTTTCCATCTTTAGCAAATATTTTGCTAATTCTAATCAATGAAAATTCTTGCCTATGACCATTTTTTCTTCTTGAGTTTTTTCTTCTTCTTTTTTTAAAAATTAAAACAGTTCTATTTTTTCCATTTTTAATTAAATCTGCTTCAACTTTTGCACCGTTTACTTTTGGATTACCCAATTCCGCTGTTTTGTTGTCTCCATAAGCTAACACTTCTTTAAATTCTATTTTCGAGTTAGGTTTTAAGCTATCTAGCTTTTCAATTTTTAATATTTCCCCAGCTTTAACTTTGTATTGTTTTCCACCCGTTTTTATTACTGCAAAAGACATTATAAATCCTTAATTTTTATAAACTGCAATATAGTTCTAGGTATTTTTTAGTCAAGACGAATAACTTAAAAATTATCCTTTAAATCTCTCAATTTTGAAAAGTCTTCTAAATTTTTTGCTCTTAAAAAAATATTACAAGCCAATTCCTCACCAATTGTAGATGGTATTGTAGGTAAATTTTTTTTTAATTTATCATTAATTTCTAAAACCTTTTTACCTAAATTTTTATTGTTTTTATCGTGCTTAAGACAAAACATAGAATTATTAAGAGTATATTCATGACCACAATAAATTTTTGTACTTAATGGAAGAGTTTTTAGTTTATTTAATGAGTTATACATCTGTTTATAAGTACCTTCAAAAATTCTACCACATCCTAATGAGAAAAGTGTATCTCCTGTAAAGATCATTTTTTCTTTTGAGAAATAAAAACAAATATGACCAGTTGTGTGACCAGGAATATGAATAATTTTTGCCTCAAAATTTTCTCCTTTCCAAATTTGATTATTTTCTACTAAGATATCTATGTTAGGTATTCTATGCTTATCATCTTTAAACCCAACTATTTTAGCTTTATATTTTTTTTTTAAATCATTATTTCCACCAATATGATCATAATGATGATGAGTATTTAGTATAAATTTTAATTTGATATTTTTTTTTTTAATAAAATCAATAACAGGTTCTGCTTCACCGGGGTCTACTATACAAGCATAATTATTTTTTTCATTTATGATAAGGTATGTATAATTGTCCTGCAAACACTTAATTATTTCAACTTTCATACTATTTTTCGATCAAAAAAATTCCTAATTCGGAAAATAAATTTTTAATATTTAAATTTGAACTATTAATTTTAATATTTTTTTTATTACAAAAATTTACAAAATCCTTAATAGTGCACATATGAAGGTTGGGAGTATCATACCACTCATTTGGTAAACTTTTTGTAACTGGCATTGTACCTTGAAAAAGTAAATGGATTCTTACTTTCCAATATCCAAAATTTGGTATTGTAACGATTGCTTTTTTGCCTATTCTTAATAATTCATTTATTACATTTTCAGGATCTAAAAAAGCTTGAAGTGTTTGACTTAAAATAACATAATCAAAAGATAAATCAGGAAATTGTTTTAAATCTTTTTCAGCATTACCTTCAATTACTGTTAATCCTTTTTCAATACATTTTTGAACATTATTTTTTGATATTTCCAAGCCTCTAACATCATTAGTAATTTTTTCATTAATATATTTCATCAATTCACCATCTCCACATCCAACATCTAAGACTTTGGAATTTTTTTTTAATAAGTTAGCTATTATATTAAATTCTTTTTTCATTAATTTTATTATATGAAGTGTTTAAAAAGTTTTTTACTGCATTTAAAAAATCAGGAATATCTAATAAAAAAGAATCATGACCTTTATCAGAAGTTATTTCAGCAAATCCAACATCTTTTCCTATTGCATTTAGTGCAATTACTATTTCACGATTTTCAGATGTAGGATAAAGCCAATCAGAGGTAAAAGAAATAACAAAAAACTTTGTTTTACTTTTTTCAAAAGCTTTTGAAAGATTTCCATTAAATTGTTTTAATAGATCAAAATAATCCATAGCTCTTGTTATATATAAATAACTATTAGCATCGAAACGATCTACAAAAACTGATCCCTGATATCTTAAATAACTTTCTATCTGAAAATCTGCATCAAAACTAAACTTTAAGTCATCTCTTTCTTGCAGCTTTCTTCCAAATTTTTCCTGCAAACCTTTTTTTGACAAATATGTAATATGTGCAGCCATTCTTGCAACAGCTAAACCTTTATCAGGTAATTTTTTATTTTCTTCATAAAATCCATTTGACCAATTATGATCTGCCATTATCGATTGCCTTCCAAGTTCGTTTAATGCAATATTTTGTGCGGAATGACTTGCGGTACAAGCTATAGGAATAGCTGTAACTGATTTATTTGGAAAATTAGATACAAATTGTAATACTTGCATTCCACCCATTGAACCACCAACAACGGAAAATAATTTTTCAATTTTAAAAAATTCTAATAGATGATATTGAGCATTAACCATATCATTTATAGTTATTACAGGAAAATTAGTACCAAAAGGTCTATTGGTCTCAGGGTTAATATTGCTTGGGCCGTAAGAACCCATACATCCACCGATCACATTTGCACAAATTACAAAATATTTATCTGTATCAATAGCTTTTCCTGGTCCCAAAGCATAGGACCACCATCCTTCTTTATTAGTAATAGGATTTTTACCTGAAGCAAACTGATCTCCTGTAAGAGCATGAAATGCTAGAATTGCATTATCTTTTTTTTCGTTTAGCACACCATATGTTTCATAGGCTAAAGGAAAATTAGATATAGTTTGCCCACAATCAAGCTTTAATGGTTTTTCAATAATTAGTCTTTTTACTTTTTCTATATTGTTCATTTTTTTCTGATGAATTGTGAGGTAAAAAAACTTATTTAGCGGTTTTTTTATAGCGCTCGCAATTCAGTTAAATCAGCGCATAAATTATTTA
>MDTB01102322.1_pt1 | contig 10434 bp, 12 predicted proteins | sample 811161 | NCBI WGS metagenome assembly MDTB01 (sample SAMN05326650, study PRJNA326480) | marine metagenome | isolation source: seawater | place: Mediterranean Sea | collected 2009
CCTCCTGAACCCATTACAATACCTGTTTTAAAATTACTTACATCTTTTTCTTCTAAACCCGAGTCTTCAATTGCCTCTTTCATTGCAATATAATTATATGCAGATCCAGAGCCCATGAATCTGATAGTTTTTCTGTCTATGTGATCCTCAAGTTTTATTTTTGGTTTTCCATGTATATGACTTCTAAGATTATGTTCTTTATATTCTTCTGAAAATGAAATTCCTGATTTTGAGCTTAGTAATGATTTTTTCACCTCATCTTGATTATTTCCAAGACATGAAACTATACCTAAGCCAGTAATTACCACTCTTCTCATTAATTAAATAATCCTACTTTTAAGTTTTCTGCTGAATAGATTTTTTTACCGTCAGCCATTAAGACTCCATTTGCAAGTCCAACAGTAGTACCTTCTTTAATTAATATTCTTTTCATGTCAATTTCGTATGATGCCATTTTAACACTTTTAAGAACTTCTCCAGTAAACTTTACAGCATTGACTCCTAAAGCTCTACCCTTGCCAGGGTTTCCGAGCCAGCCTAAGTAGAAACCAACCAATTGCCACATTGCATCAAGTCCTAAACAACCAGGCATTACAGGGTCCTCATTAAAATGACATTTAAAAAACCATAATTCATCTTTTATATCTAGTTCTGCTTTTATAAATCCTTTTTTAAAGGAACCATCATTTTCATTTATTTTAGTTATTCTATCAAACATTAGCATTGGAGGAAGCGGAAGTTTTGCGTTGCCAGGTCCAAAAAGGCGGCCATTTCCGCAGCTTATTAGGTCATCATATGAAAAAGAGTTTTTTTTCATGGTTTTATCTTCTTACTTGATTTATTGACATTATTATATACATTTTGTTTAGAATAATTATAATTAACACTATAATGTACGATAAATATACAGACAAATTAAGAAGTTCAGGTATTAGACCAACTAGACAAAGAATTAAAATATGTGAAATTTTATTTGACAGAGATCTTACTTTTCATTTTTCAATAAACGATTTAGCAGAGATCATTAAAAATAAGACTAATGAAAAAATCGCTTTAGCAACTATATATAACACTATACATTCGCTTACTAAAAAAGGTTATTTAAAAGAGATTTCTATCAATTCAGATAAGAGCTATTTTGATACAAATACCTCTACTCATCATCATTTTTTTGATGAAGAAACTTCTGAGCTTATAGATTTAGAGGATAAAGATGTAGATCCAATAAATATCCGTAAAGAGATACCAGGAAAGAAAATTAAATCGATCGAAGTACTTGTAAAAGTGGATAATGATAATCAAAATCAAAAATAATCCAATAAAATCAGATATTTAAATAATATATTAAAATTATTCTAATCTATTGAAATATACTTTAGAATGATTATAATATAACCATGTCACAAAATGAAAATATTCCAAATGTTGTATTTAAAGCTAGAGAAGGTGACAATCAAAATTTAGGAGGTGGTTGTTCAATTGGAGGAAAATGGAAAGATTTAAGCTCAAGTGAGATTTTTAAAGACAAAAAAATTGTTTTATTTTCTCTCCCAGGCGCTTATACACCCACTTGTTCATCTCAACAACTTCCAGGATATGAAGCAAAATACGAAGAATTAAAAAAATATGTTGATGAAGTCTATTGTTTATCTGTAAATGATGCATTTGTTATGAATGCATGGTTTAGAGATCAAAATATCAAAAAAGTAAAACCAATAGGAGATGGCGAGGGTGTGTTTACTGAAGGTATGGGAATGTTAGTTAACAAACCAAAGCAAGGCTTTGGAAAAAGATCTTGGAGATACTCTGCATATATAGATAACGGAAAAATTCTAAAAATGTTTATAGAAGATAATAAGAATGACGAGAGTAATGACAAAGATCCTTTTGAGGTAAGCAATGTTGAAACAATGCTTAATTACCTTCAGTCTGTAAAAGAAAAAAATTAAATTATTCTTTAATACCCCAATTTCCATTGTTAAATACCCACCCTTCATAAGTACCAGTTTTAATATTACACCATTTGAGTTTACATTTTTCTACTATTAAAAGTCTACCTTTTAATAATTTTACAAGAGGTTTAGAAAATTTACTAGAATTGTTAAATAAAATTTGATCATTCAGTAAAATGATAGATTTACTTTTTTTTAGTTGAGTTCTATGTATCCAGCCACTATTTTTTTTAAGATCAATAATGCGTCTAAAATTATCTTTTTTATCAATTACTAAAATAGGCAAATTTTTTTTTTTGTAAATAAATTTAACTTTATAGTCAAAACCAGGTCCATATCTTACGTTTACTTTATTGTTTTTTAATGTCAAAAAATAATCATTTTCTTTGCTGAATAAGTTTGTATTAAAACCTAAAAAAATTAAGCAGTAAAATAATATTTTTATTTTTAGCATTAAGAATTTTTAATTTTATTAATTTTTACTTTCCTTGAATTTAAGTTGAGTATATTTATAATTAAAATCTCATTTTCAAGAAGTTTACCAATATTTAGGATTCTTTTTAAAACTTCATTTGCTTGGATATTGCCGATTATAGATGAAATAGTTCCTAAAACACCATCTTCTTCACAATTAAAAAAATCTTCTTTTGGATCTATATTTTGAAAAAAAGATCTTAAACATGGAGAACTTGTCTTTTTAAAATTAAAGGAAAATACATGTCCGTCAAATTTACTTATGGCGCCGCTAATTAAAAATTTTTTTTTTTTTTTACAAAAATCATTCAACAGAAGCTTTGTTTTGAAATTATCTGATCCATCAATTATATAATCGAAATTTTTAGTAATGAGTTGTATATTCTTAAGGTTTATTTTTTTTTTTAAATACTTTTATTTTTATTTCTGGATTTATTTTTTTAACTTTGTCTTTTACAACTAAAACTTTACTTTTTCCTAAATCATTGTTGTCGTATAAAGTTTGTCTATGAATATTTGATAGATTTACTACATCATGATCAACAATTCCTATTTCACCAACCCCTGCCCTTGATAAGCTATCCACAACAGGACATCCAAGTCCACCTACTCCAATTACTAATATTTTTGATTTTAAAAGTTTTTTCTGGCCTATTACTCCTATTTCTTTCAGTAGAATTTGTTTCTCAAATCTACTAATTTGATTTTTGCTTAATAAGCTTTTCATTTATATAGATTAATTTAAATAGCTTATCACCTTTTCAGTGATCTCATCTGCGATTTGAGTTTTTTTCCTTCTGGATATAAATTCTTTGTTTTTAGATTTATCTTTATAATAAATTGTTACTTCGTTGAAATCTGAGTCAAATCCAATAGTATTGTCTGATACGTCATTAGAAATTACCCAATCACAGTTTTTTTCAGATAATTTTTTTAATGAATTTTTTTCTAGATTTGTTGTTTCTGCTGCAAATCCAATAACAATTTTTGGTCTATGTGAGTTATGATTTGACACAAAGTTTAAAATATCAACATTTTTTTCTAAGAGCAAATTTAAACTATCACTTTTCTTAATTTTATTATTCTCTATTTTTTTTGTTTTATAATCTGCAACAGCTGCAGAAAAAACTGCAACATCTGTTGGTAAGTTATTTTGGGTAGCTTTTAGCATTTCGTCAGCAGTCTCAACTCTTAAAAGATTAATACCAGGTTCAACCTCTATATTTGTAGGTCCAGATATTAAGGTCGTTTCAAAACCTTTCTTATAAAAAGATTTTGCAATTTCGTAACCTTGTTTCCCACTCGATTTATTTGTTATAAACCTTACTGGATCAATAAATTCTTTCGTAGGGCCAGCAGTTATTAATGCTTTAAATTTTTTATTTTTAACTTTATTTATCTTTTCAAAATATTTTGATAAATATTCTAGTATCACATTTGGCTCAGTCATTTTTCCTTCACCATACTCTCCACATGCCATATCTCCAGTTTCTGGCCCAATAACTTTATAACCAAATTGTTTTAATTTTTCTAAATTATTTTTTGTAGTTGGGTGTTCCCACATACGCACATTCATTGCAGGACAAACCATAATATCTTTATCTGAAGCCAAAATTACTGTAGATGCCAAGTCCTCGGCATTACCATTGCTTAATTTAGATATTGTATTTGCAGTAATTGGCGCAACTAAAATTATATCACACCATCTTGACAAAGAAATATGATCCATGCTGTACTCATTTTCAACACTAAATAAATCTTCATAAACTTTTTCTTGTGATAAAGATGTTATTGAAAGAGGAGTTACAAATTCTTTACCACTTTTTGTTAATATTGTTTTTATTACTGATCCATTTTTTTTTAAAGACCTGATCAATTCTAAACTTTTATATGCAGATATTCCTCCACATATTATAAGCAATATTTTTTTATTTGCTAAATTTTTCATACACAAATTAAAATACTATTAACCCAAAAATTACAAGCAATAATAAGCCAATAACAGATTGGTTTCTAAAACTAATCAATTCATTTTTTTTTTCTTTTAGTGAGCTATAAGAATTTGTATTTTCAGGAATATTTCCACTTGCTAAAAATGATAAAGCTTGATTTGCTTTATCCATTACTTCTGGAAATTCAGGAATTCTTTTTATTACTTCAGAAGTAGTTTTGATTGTTTCGCTAATTGTATTAATAGGGTCCTTAGTTTTTTTTAACCAATCTTCTAAAACAGGTTTTGAAGTTTCCCAAATATTAGTTTCAGGGTCTAATTTTCTAGCAACCCCTTCAACTACAACCATTGTTTTCTGAAGTAATAAAAGTTGTGGTTGGGTCTGCATATTAAATTTTTCTGTAATTTCAAATAATTGCTTTAATAATTTTCCACCAGAAATATCTTTAACAGATTGTCCAAAAATTGGCTCACCGATTGATCTTAAAGCTTGAGCTAATTCATCAACTGAAACATTCTTTGCTACTAGCCCAGCTAAAATATGCACCTCAGCTACTTTTTTATAATCTCTTTTAACAAAACCATACAATATTTCAGCTAAATATCTCTTGTTTAATCTATCTAACCTTCCCATAATACCAAAATCGATTGGTACAATTTCTCCATTTGTATTAACAAAAACATTACCTTGATGCATGTCTGCATGAAAAAAACCATCTCTCACAGCGTGCCTCAAAAAATGTTGAATAATATCTGTAGCTAATGATTTCGTATCAATATTTTTATCCTCTAATATTTTTTTTTCTCTGATTGAAATTCCATCAACCCAATCGAGTGTAAGCATATTTTCAGAAGTAAAGTTCCAGTATATTTTAGGAACTTTAAAACCATTATCATTCTTAGTATTTTCAGAATACTCGTTTGCTGCAGCAGCTTCAAAACGAAGGTCCATTTCATGATTTGTAATTTCTTTTAATAAAAAAACAACTTCAACTAATCTTAGTCTTTTAGTTTTTTTTACTAAACTTTCGATTATATAAGCAAATAATAAAAGAGCATCAATTTCATCGTTAAATTTTTTTTTAATCTCTGGTCTTAATATTTTTACTGCAACATCTTTAATAGTGCCATTATCATTTATCTGAGCTTTATGAACTTGCGCAATTGAAGCAGCAGCAATTGGATCGCTTAAATTAATTAATAGTTTATAATTATTATCTCCTAGTTCATTTTTTAAAATTTTTTTTGCTTTCTTCGTTTCAAATGCTGGAACCTTATCTTGTAGTTTTTCTAATTTTTGTGAAAGTTTCTCACCTATAATATCAGGCCTAGTTGATAAAAATTGACCTAATTTTATAAAAGTTGTTCCCATAGATTGTAATGAGTTACAAAGTTTTTCTTCCTCATCAACATTATTTAATTCATTGTATTTATTTTTAGTAAATGAAAATGACATCAAATAAAAAAATAATTCTAATATTTTTGGTGGCTTATGAAATTTTGAAATAATTTTTAATGCATCTGATTTAGCTAACTTTCTTCCAATTTTGATTAATATAAAAATTTTTTTTAACATTATATTTTCCAACCATAATGGATAGCTACTACACCTGCGCTAATATTAATATAGTTTGAACTATGAAAATTACTTTTTTTAATAAGATTTAATAATTCATCTTGAGTAATAAAACCTTTTATACTTTTAACCAAATATTCATAAGGTTTACTATCTCCCACAATAATCTTACCTAAAGATGGTATTAGTTTACTATAATTCTCGTATATAAAATCTAATTTATCATTCTCAATTTTTGAAAATTCTAGACATAAAAATTTTCCACCTGGTTTTAAAACTCTATAAGCTTCATCTAATGATTTCTTTAAATTTTTTGTATTACGCAAGCCAAAACTAATTGTATAAAAATCAAAAAAATTACTTGGGGCTGGTAAATTTTCTGCATTACCTAATTTCCATTCCAGATTTTTATATTTTGAAAGTTTTTTTTTCCCTATTTCTAACATTCCCTTATTAGGATCAATTGACAGTACGTAATTATTAATATTAGATTTTTTTAAATAAAGCTGAGCAATATCACCCGTTCCACACGCTACATCAATCAATTTTTTATCTGATAAAGGTGACATCATATTAATTAGATTTCTTTTCCAAATTCTATGAGCACCCAAAGACATTACATCATTCATTAAGTCATATTTGTCAAAAACTTTATCAAATACGTTTTTTACTAAATTTTTTTTATTTTGCAGTTGTTGGCGCATGTTATTTATTATTAATAAATGTAATATAGTATGAAATGCCAGAATTACCAGAAGTTGAAATAGTTAAACAATCCTTAAATAAAATTGTTAAATTCAAAATAATTAACAAAGTTTTAGTAAATAATAGAAACTTAAGATTTAAAGTGCCAAAAAATTTTGAAAATTCATTAAAAAAACAGAAAATAATAAAAATTTCTAGAAGATCTAAGTATATAATTTTTGAAATAATGTTTGAGCAATATCTAATTATTCATTTAGGAATGTCTGGGACTATACATTTTGTAATTAATAATAATAAAGAAAATACAAATTTAAGTTTTTATCAAAAAAAAGATCTACCATCTAAACATAATCATATAATTTTTTTTTTTAGTGAATTAAAAATAATCTATAATGATCCACGTAGATTTGGTTTTGTAAAAATTTTTAAAACAAAAAAAGATATTAAAAATTATTTTAGCAAACTTGGTCCAGAGCCATTTAGTTCTACATTTGATTTAAAATACTTGAAAAGAAAGTTTAATAAAAGTATTAAAAATATAAAAAGTTCTCTTTTGGATCAAAGTTTAGTTTCAGGCATTGGAAATATATATGCTAATGAAATATTATTTCGAAGCAAAATAAATCCTTTTAAAAAAGTTAAAAATTTAACTTTATCTGAAATTAAAAACATAATTCTTAAAACCAATTTTGTTTTGAAACTGGCAATTAAAAAAGGTGGTTCGTCAATCAGAGATTTCAAAAATATCAGCGGATCAAAGGGAGATTTTCAAAATGAATTTAAAGTATATTCAAGAGAGAATTATTTATGTCCTAGCATTGGGTGTAAATCAAAAATTATAAAAATAAATATTAATAATAGAGCAACATATTACTGTAAAAACTGCCAAAAATAGCTAATTATTTTATTGACCAGCTAATTTTCTAAAGCTATATAACTTTGCAAATGGCAAATACAAAATCAGCAATTAAAAGAATAAGAAGAATTTCAAGACAAACATTGGTCAATAAATCTAGGAAAAGTAAGTTTAGAACTTCAATTAAAAAAATGAATTTACTTATAGACTCAAAGAAAAAAAAAGAAGCCTTAGATTTCTTGCCTAAGCTAAACTCAGCATTAATGAAAGTAGCAAAGACAGGAATTGTAAAAAAACAAAATGCGTCAAGAAATATTTCAAGAGTAACAAAAAAAATTAACGCGCTTTAATTGAATTATACTAAATTACTTATTATTCTACTCATAGTTGACACTTTTTAAAATTTTGCTGTTAACATTTCAGCACTAAATGTAATTTCTTTTTCAAAAAAAACACCATATATAGTTTTAATCTATACAACTAAAAATTTATTTTTGTTTCATTATGAACTTTTTTAAAATTTAAAAAAAAATACAATTTTTAATTCATAAGTTCACTTGTAGATTTAATTTTTTTTTTAAAATTAAATTATTTTTATTGCATAATAAAAAATTAACCCTTAAAGAATTTTATTCCTTCATGAAAAAAAATTATACAAAATCAAGCGAAAATACCAATATTTTAGAGACTTTCAATTGGGATAATTTACAAAATGAAATGAGAATTAAATTTGGTAATGACATATATGATAGCTGGATAAAGAAAATAAAATTTGTTAATGAATATAATGACTATTTACTAATTTCAGTTTCAACTAGATTTATTAGAGATTGGATTACTTCAAGGTATTTGGATCAAATATTAAAAATAGCAAAATCATATAAAAAAAATTTAAATAGAATAGAATTTATAATTCAGGACCTAAATAATAAGTCAATTAAATCTGATCAGGAGAATGTAGCAAATAATTCAAATGTTTCATTTATTGAAGATTCTTTTTTACAATATAACAGAATGGATTCTAATAAAAAATTCGAAAATTTTATAATAGGAAACAGTAACAAGATCGCTTTTGAAGCTTCGAAAAAAGTTGCAGAAGAGATTGCTCACTATAACCCACTGTATATTTATAGTGGTGTTGGTATGGGAAAAACACATTTGCTTAACTCGATAGGGTTGAGTTTAAAATCTAATTTTAAAGTAATGTTCATAAGCGCTGAAAGATTCATGTATCAATTTGTAAGATCTATAAAACTAAATGAGATGGTAAAGTTTAAAGATTGTTTTAGAAATACGGATGTATTTATTATAGATGATATTCAATTTATGAATGGTAAAGAGGCAATGCAGGAAGAATTTTTTCATACTTTTAATGCTTTATTGGACAAAGGGTCACAAATTATAATTTCCGCAGACAGACCACCTAATAAATTATCTAGAATACAGGAAAGAATAAAATCTAGATTTGCTGGTGGATTAGTTATTGATATACAAAAGGCTGATTATGATCTTAGATTAAAAATTGTAAAATCAAAATGTAATCAATATGAATTAGTTTACCCAAAAGAATTAAAAATATCTGAGGAGACACAAAAGTTTATTAGTTACGAAATAAAAACTAGCATTAGAGAGCTTACAGGAGCGCTTAATAGGATTAATTCATTTATTAAAGTGTATAATAAAACTCCAAATCTTTCAGAAGTTAAAATAATTTTGAAAGATTTACTAAATGTCTCAGAAAACATAGTTACTATTGATCAAATTCAGTCAGAAGTATGTAAATTTTTTAAGATTAGCAAAAATGAGATGTTGTCTCCAAGGAGGTCAAGATACCTGGTTAGACCAAGACAAGTGGCAATATTTTTGTCAAAATTACTTACTTCAAAATCATTACCTGAAATAGGAAGAGAATTTTCAAATAGAGATCATACAACTGTTATTCATTCAGTAAAAATGATTGAAAAGTTAAGATTGAATGACAGTGATCTAAATACAAATATTGATTCATTAAAAAATAAAATTTTATATAATAAAGAAAATGAAATTTAGCGCTAATCAACTAGAGCTCCAAAAATCGTTAAACTATTGTCAAGGTGTAATTGAAAAGAGAAGTACATTACCTATTCTTTCAAATATACTTTTAGATGTTAGTAACTCAAGTGTTACAATTACAGCCACAGATTTAGACTTAATATTTATCCATAAGATTAAAAATATTGAAGTACAAGAAGAAGGAAAAACTACCACGACTTCATCTATCATGTATGATATTGTACGAAAATTATCATCTGGACAAAAAATAAACTTATCAATGAGCAATACTAAACTTCAATTAGAATGCGATAAATCAAAATTTAATTTAAATGTAATCGATGCTAGTGAATTTCCAATCACTGATGCGGATTTTAATGAAAATAAATTTACAATTAAATCTAAAATTTTACTTAAACTTTTAAACAAATGTAAATTTTCAGTTTCAAATGATGAGACAAGACACTATTTAAGTGGAATATTTTTTCATCAAACTCAAGTTGATGATAAATTTTTTTTAACTGCTGCTGCAACAGATAGTCATAGGATGTCTGTATCTAAGGTTCGGCTTGATAGCCAGATTAATTTTGATCCTATAATATTACCTAAGAAAACTATTTTTCAACTATGCTCACTTTTAGAGGATTATGACTCGGACGTAATAGTCTCTAATCAAAAATCTAAGATCAAATTTGAATTAGATAACAGTATATTAATTTCAAAGCTAATAGATGGTAAATTTCCAAATTATATTCAAGTAATTCCAAAAAATAACCAAAAAAAACTAGAAATAGATTTAAAGTTGTTTTTAAATTCAGTCGATCGTGTGGCTTCCGTTTCTCTAGATAAAAAAGATGGAGTAAAATTTAATTTAATTAAAGATAAATTA
>MDTB01111114.1_pt1 | contig 10434 bp, 9 predicted proteins | sample 811161 | NCBI WGS metagenome assembly MDTB01 (sample SAMN05326650, study PRJNA326480) | marine metagenome | isolation source: seawater | place: Mediterranean Sea | collected 2009
GACTATATATCAAAAAAAAATGAAGGCTATTTTTATAGAACTATAATACCTTGTAATATGTTTGGAAAATTTGATCATTATGGAAATATCAACAGAAGCCACATGATTGCAGCTGCAATTAAGAAAATTTATGATGCTAAATTAAATAATAAAATTGAAGTTCAGGTATGGGGCTCTGGAAAAGTAAGAAGAGAATACACTAACGCTTATAATGTTGCAGATTTTGTTTATGCAAATTTAGATAAAATAGAAGAATTCCCAAATTATTTTAATTTAGGAACAAATACAGACTTCACAATTAAAGAGTATTATCAAATGATCATGGAAATATTTGATTTAAAAGCAAATTTAGTTTTTGATAAATCAAAACCTGACGGGATATATCAAAAACTTATTAACACAAAATATCCTTTCACGTTAAACTGGACAGAGCCAAAAAATTTAAAATTTAGTCTCACAGAGGCAGTTGAATATTATAAAAACTATGCACAAAAAAATTAATTACAAGTTATCAAGTCAATATTGGGACGATAAAGAGATAAAATCAATATACAAGGTTATAAAATCAAATCAGTATACAATGTCTAAAAATGTAGAGTTATTTGAAAATAAATTTGCAAAATATTTCAATATGAAGCATGCAATTATGTTTAATTCAGGCTCATCTGCAAATTTTGCTGTTTTATTTTCCTTCATTTTTCATAGTAAAATAAAGCTTAGGGAGAAAGATGAAGTTATTGTACCTGCAATTGCTTGGTCTACAACATACTCACCATTATTTTATACAAAATCTAAATTAATTTTAGTTGATGTTAATAAAGAGTCACTAAACATAAATGTCAAAGAGTTAATCAAAGCTATTACGAAAAAAACAAAATTAATTATTGCTGTAAATTTATTAGGTAACCCATCTGAATTAGTGAAATTAAAAAGTATTTGTAAAAAAAGAAATATAATCTTATTTGAAGATAATTGTGAGTCATTAGGGGCCAAACTAAATAATAAATATACTGGAACTTATGGTTTTGCATCATCTACAAGTTTTTTTTACTCACATCATATGTCAACTATTGAGGGAGGTATGGTTTTAACAAATAATCTTGAATTAAATAATTTGTTAAAACAATGCAGAGCTCATGGTTGGACAAGAGATACAACTACAAATCAATTAAAAAAAAAGGAATATAATTTTGTAATTCCAGGTATGAATTTAAGACCAACAGAAATTAATGCTGCTATCGGTATACAACAATTAAAAAAACTTAAAAAAATAATTTTTTTTAAAAGATTAAATTATCAAACTTATTTAAAGATATTTGATGGTTCAAAATATTTTGACATTGTTAAAGAAAATGGTTTTAATTCTTCATTTGTTTTACCTTTTATTCTAAAAAATAAATATAAATCATATATGCCAAACCTTAAAAAGGTTCTCAATAAATATAATATTGAGACAAGAATTATAGCTGGTGGTTGTTTTAGTAAACATCCATACTACAAGTATTTTAATATTAAAAAAAATAGTAAATTATTAAATTCTAATTATATTCACAAATATGGATTTGTTATAGGAAATCATCCAGAGGATATGAGATCAAAAATACATGATATCTCAATGATAATGAATTCAATCTTTAAAGACTAAGAAATGAAACAAAAAATTTTAATAACAGGAGGCTGCGGCTTTATAGGCTCTCACATTGTTGAGTATTTTCATCAAAAAAACTTTGAAATTAAAATTTTAGATAAATACAATTTTGACAGTTATAAAGGTTGGTTAAATGATTATAAATTTAAAAATGATATCGAATTTCAAATGGGGGATATTAGAGATTATGATTTTGTAAAATCTTCATTACAAGGTTGTGAGCAAATTATACATCTGGCTGCTCTAGTAGGAATTCCATTCTCTTATATATCACCATTAGCATACATTAAAACAAATATTGAGGGTACTTATAATGTTTTACAAGCCTCTAAAGAATTAAATAACCTTACTGATATAATTATTACCTCTACAAGTGAGGTTTATGGAAGTGGTAAAGAATTTCCCATGAATGAAAATCATCAATTAAATGCACAGTCTCCCTACTCTGCAACAAAAATATCTGCAGACTCTATATCTTTGAGTTTTTACAGGTCTTATGATTTACCAATTACAATACTAAGACCATTTAATAATTACGGTCCAAGACAATCAAATAGAGCAGTAATTCCAGCTTTGGTTTCACAGTTTTACAATGACAGTAAATTTATTGAGGTAGGTAATATAGATACATCAAGGGACTTTACTTATGTTACTGATACAGCTAAGGCTTATTTTTCCATTCTTGGAAAAAAAAAATATGGTGAAATTTTTAATATTTCATCAGGAAATGAAATTTCTATTGAAGAGCTTATAAATAAAATATCTTCTATAACAAATATTTCTAAAGAAATAAGAAGTTCCGAAATCAGAAAGAGACCTTCAAAAAGCGAAGTTAAAAGGCTGTTAGGAGACTCTAATAAATTCAAAATGTTAACTGGATGGAAAACAAGCATTAGTTTAGAGGAAGGACTTTTGAAAACAGTCAGTTGGATTAAAAATTCTGAAATTAATTTAAAAAATAGCAAGAATTATATTGTCTAAAATTTATAAGATTTCAATTTTAGGTTCTGGAAGAATGGCATCAGAGCATGCAAAAGTAATGAAAAATATGAATAATATTGAAATTTCTAATGTTTACTCAAGAAACATGAATAATGCCAAAAGATTTGCTAACAAATTTAATATAAAAAAATTTACTAATAATTTAAATGAAATTTTTGAAAATAAAATAGATGGTGTTTTAATTTGTGTAAGTGCAGATAAAATATATTTAGTAACATGTAAAGTTTTGAAATATCAAATACCTCTATTGATAGAAAAACCAATTGGATTATCTCTAAAAGAGGTTCAAAATCTCAAAAAATTAAATAGTAAATACAAAACTATTAATTTAATTGGACTCAATAGAAGATATTACTCAAATTTCCAAAATATTAATAATTTGCTAAATTCAAAAGACTATAGAGGTTTTGCTATAGAGGGTCATGAACATTTATCTAAAATCAAAAAAATTGTAAAAAAATCTTTATTAAAGAATTGGTTATATGCTAATAGTATTCATACAGTAAATTTAATTGATTTTTTTACTTTAGGAAATAAATATAAAATTAAATATTTTTCATATAACAATAAATATGAAAAAAATATTTGTTGTATAGTCAAATCGGAAAATAATATTTTAGGTACTTATTCATCAAATTGGAAATCAAATGAAAAATGGTCTGTAAAACTTTTTTTTGACGGTTACCATATATCTTTTAAACCATTAGAAGAAATTTCTATATATTATAAAAATAGAAAAAAATACAAAATACTATTATCTAAATATGACAAAATATTTAAACCAGGTCTTTATAATCAGATGAAAAATTTTATTAAATTAATTGAAAGTAAAAAAAATACATGGCCTGATGAAAACATAAATTCAATAATTTCTACTTATAAAATTTTAAACAAAATTAATTGAATATTCTAATTGTAGGTTTAGGAAATATTGGAAAGAGACATTTACAAAGTATTCTCAAAAATTCAACTCCACTAAACATCTATTTATTTGATATATCTAGAATTCAATTTAAATCAAAACATAGAAATCATAAAATATATATTTTAAATAAACTGCCAAAAAACTTAATTATTGAATTACTGATAATTGCTACAACTTCTAAAGATAGATATAAATTATTTAACAAAATTTCTATCGATAATAAAATTAATAAAATAGTAATTGAAAAAATAGCATTCTTAAACAAAAGACATTATTTAAGTGCACTTAAATATAAAAATTTATTTATAAATTACCCAAGACCATTAATGAAATCATACTCGTATTTAAAAAAATATTTAAATAGTGAGACAATAAAAAGTTTATCGGTATATGGACACAATTGGAATTTGCTCTCAAACACACCTCACTTTATGAATTTATTTTTTTATTTAACTAATAAAAACTTAACAAAATTGGACGCGTTTAATATGCATGATAGAATATACAATTCAAAAAGAAAAGGATTTCATGAATTAAAAGGATCTCTTATATTTAAAAATAATATGAGTCAGTATTTATTATTATTTGACTCTTCAAAATATAAAAAAAATTTCATTAAAATTTCAACTAATAATTTTATTATAAAAATTTACGAAAGTATTTCGTTGATTAAAATTTATAATAAAAAACTTAATTTAACAAAAAATAAAAAATTTTATTTAGAATTACAAAGCGATCTAACTAATAAGTCATTTCTTGAAACCTTTAATTCTGTGAGTATTAATTATATATCTTTAAATAAATGTATTCAAAATGAGTTACTTTATCTAGATTTTTTAAAGGTTTTGAAAAAATCAAATATTAAATTTAAAGAGATCAAGTATTCATGACAGTATACCAATTCTTTTACTGATTTTACTTATAAGAACCTCTAATACAAATTATAATTATACCTTTAAATCTCCAATATTAAATGTGCTTTTAAATTAATAAATTCTTATGTCTAGTTTATATTAATATTACATTTACTAGTAATTTTGAAAATTATTATTTAATATTTTGCTTTAATACATTATTTTTATTCTTTTATTAAATTTAACTATGAATATCAAAAATTTAAAATTCGGTGGCATGATTGCTGAAAATTATGATAAAAAATTAACTCGTAAAAGATCTCTAAAAAAAAATGAATTATCTTTTTCTCATGGTCGATCGGCTATGATTTGGCTAGTAAGGAATAATAATTTTAAAAATTGTTTGTTATGTAATTATACCTGGCCAGCAATACCAGAATTGATGAAAAAATTAAATCTAAAAGTAGATTTTTATGATCTATTTGAAAAAAACATAATTAATAAATTAAATAGAAATAATGGAGAAACTCTATTAATTGTTCCTATTTTTTACGGTTTTAAGCCTTGGATTAATTATATTGCCCTGGGACAAAAAATAAATCTTAATGTTCACATATTGCTAGATGGGGCACAGACAGCTTTCGCTCATAATCAATATATATTACCAAAGTATGGATCAATTCTATCATGTCCTCATAAGTCACTGGGCATAAACGATGGCGCTATTTTAAAAATAAGCAATTTATCCTTATCTCAACTTAAAGATTACAATTCATTAAAAAGAGAAAATGAATTTTTAAAAATTAAAAAAATTAGTAGAAAATTATTAAACTCTGGAGATAAATTATTAGAAAATAAAGGTCTTAGATTATCAAAAAAACTTGAAGAGACTTGGGCATCGATTCCAGAAAAAAAAATTTCAATCGAAAGTTTAAATAAATTGAAATTTATTAATCAACAATTTCACATTAAAGAAAGAATTAAAAAATTTAACTTCTTAAAAAAACACTTTGAAAAATATAGAATATTGCCAAATAATTTAGAACTAGGCTGTCCTTTTGGATTTCCAATTCTTCACAAGAAAAGAGATAAATTAATTGAATTACTTCACAGAGAGAGAGTATATGCCACATCTTTGTGGTCTAAAAATAAATATGTCACTAATAAATTTAAAAATTCAAAGCTCTATTCAAAGCAATTTTTAGCTCTACCCTTAGATCAAAGATACAACATAGACGATTTAAATGAAATGGTGAGAAGAGTTAAAATAGCATTGGATATATTAAATTGAATAATTTTTATACCATTGATACCAAAAATAAAAACTGGAATGAATACTTAAAATTTTTTGATGATAATACTAATGATATTTTTTACTCAAGAGAATTCGCATCTATTTCTCAATCTACGATTTATAAAGACCATAAGGTATTATGTTTAATTGCACATAGTGGTAATGATGTCATAATATGTCCAGTAGTAAAAAGAGAATTCAAATATTTAAATAGTTCATTTAATGATTTAACTTCTCTTTATTCTAATAGTGGCCCATTAATAAATAATAAAGACAATTATAACTTAAAAAAATTTTTTGAAAAAAATTTAAACTTATTTTGTAAAAAAGAAAAAATAATTAATTACCTTATCAGATATAACCCACTCCTGTACGGCAATTCTATTTTCCCAAAAAATGCTGAAATTTACGAAACAGGTGAATTCGTTTACGTAAATTTGAAAAGATTAATCAAACCTTTAATGAAAAATTTCTCTTACAGGCATATTAAGTCCATACAAAAAGCAACCAATAATAATATAAAAATACTAATATCAAATGAAAAATCTTATATTTCAAATTTCTGTGAATTATATTACCGAGAAATGGATCTTAAGAATGCCGAAAAATTTTATTTCTTTGATAAAGATTTTTTTTTAAATTTAAAAAAGAAGAGCATAGATCACCAATTCTTTTTTGCTATTTATGAGGATAAGATTATATCTTGCGAATTGGTTCTATATGGCAAGAAATTTTGTCATTCTTATCTTGGTGCAACTGATATTAAATATAGAAATTTATGTCCTAATCATTTGATTAAATTTAAAATAATAGAACATTTCTGTAATCTTGAAAATAATTATTACATGGTAGGTGGTGGAGATGAGGGTATTTTAAATTACAAAAAAGGTTTTTCTAATGAAAAAATTATTACAAATAAAATTGGCATAATTAATTATAATAAAGAATTTAATATTAATATAAAAAAATATTTCAGAAAAAAATACGGTTTAACCAAAATAAATAAAATACAATTTTATGAAAATTATCTGTAAAAATAATTCTATATTAAAATTTTAAAAATATTATCATTGTATTATGAATATTCTTATTACAGGCGGAAGTAGTTTTTTAGCAAAAAGTCTAATAGATAAATTATTGTATTCTGGACATAACATTTATGTTATTTCTAGAAAAAATAATTATTTAAATTATAATATAAAGACATTTAATTTAAATTTATCAAAGACTATAGAAAAAACTCAATTAGTAAAAATATTTAAATCTAATAAAATAAGCTTTGATTGTTTATTTCATTTTGCGTTTTGTGTAATCAATAAAAGGCAAACAGATAATGAGTCTCTTTTAAAGAGAAATATTAAGATAACTGAAAATATTGTTAGAATATGTGAGCTTATTAAACTTAAAAAATTTATAAATATTTCATCTAAGTCTGTTTATTATGATTTAACTTCAAATAATTTGAATAAACAATTAAGATGTAAAGAGTATTATTATTCTTTATCTAATATTTGTTCTGAAAAAATAATTAATATAAAACTAAAAAATATTATAAAAAAAATTGTACATTTAAGACTTTCAAATGTATTCACTTACAGTATCTATGGTAGAGGTATTGTGAATGAACTTTTTAAAGAATTAATAAAAAACAACTCAATTACTATTTACAACAAAAATAGGAATTTATCATACATATCAATCAAATATTTAATTGATAATTTAATTATTTATTTAAATAATAATAAAAATGGGACTTATGACTTAAAACAAACAGATATGAATATTATTGATTTTGCATCTTTTCTTAAAAAAAAATTTGGCAATTCAGAAACAATTATAAGATATCGAAATAATTAAAAATTGAAAAAAAAAATAGAAATAATTGCGGAAGTTGGTGTCAATCATAATGGATCAATAGTATTAGCTAAAAAATACATCAGAGAATGCTCAAAGATGAAAGTAGATTATGTAAAATTTCAGTTTGCCATTCCTGACTTAGTAGCTACGAATTACGTAAAGAGTGCAAAATATCAAAAAAAAAACATAAAAAGCAATAAGTCACAACTGGATTTAATAAAAAAAATTCACCTAAAACCAAATCAATACCTAAGTCTTATTAAATACTCTAAAAAATATAATATAAAAATACTATTTAGTTTTTTCGACTCAACTAGCTTAAAAATACTTTTAAATAATAAAGTAAAAGCTATTAAAATACCTTCGGGTGAAATTAATAATTTTTTCTTATTAAGACATTTAAAAAATTTTAATGGAAAAATATTCTTGTCAACTGGAATGAGTAATTTAAAGGAAGTTATCAATGTTTATAATTTTTTGCTAAAATTGAAAATTAGAAAAAGCAATATTTGCATTATGCAGTGCACATCTAATTACCCAACTAGTTATTCAAATTTAAATCTAAATGTGATTTCTAGTTTTAAAAAAAAATTTGGAGATAATATTGGGTTTTCTGATCATACTATAACAACTGAAGCTTCACTTGTGGCAATAGGAATAGGTGTAGTTTGTATTGAAAAACACATAACTTTTGATAGGTCTTCTAGTGGCCCAGATCATAAAGCAAGTATGAGTTTACTGGATTTCAAAAAATTTGTTATTCAAATTAGAAATGCTGAATTATCATTTGGATCATCGATTAAAAAAATTAATCTATCTGAAATTGATAATAAAATACTTGTAAGGAAAGTAGTTGTTGCCAAGAGAAATATTAAAAAAGGTGAAATATTTTCTTATAATAATTTAGATGTAAAAAGAGCTGGTTCAGGAATGGAACCTATTAAAATTAATAATTTAGTTGGTAAAAAGTCAAAAAAAAACTATATGACTGATGAAAAAATATAAACATAAAAAAAAAATTCTATTTATTACTAGTTCTCGTTCAGATTATGGAATTCAAAGAAATTTAATTTTAAAATTAATTTCAGATAAAAATATTGAAATTGGTTTGTTGGTAATAGGAGATCATTTAATAAAATCTAAGGGTTTTACAATAGATGAAATTTTGAGTGATAAATTAAATATAATTGGAAAAATTAAAATTCCAAAAAAATTTTATGAGCCTTCTTCTAGTTCAATTTCAGAACTACAAATTAAATTAAGGTCAAAAATTAAACAATTTAATCCTGAATTAATTATTTTTTTAGGAGATCGCAAGGAAATTCTTGTTTCTGCCTTATGTTCTTTTTTTCTAAATATAAAATCTATCCATATAAGCGGAGGTGAAAAGACTATTGGTTCAAGTGACGATATAAATCGTCATTTAATATCAAAGTTATCAGATTTTCATTTTGTATCAGAGAATATCTATAAAAAAAGATTAATTCAATTAGGTGAAGATAAAAAAAAAATTTACGTAATTGGGAGTTTGTCTACAGAAAAGATTAAAAATTTAAATTTAAAAAATAAAAATAAGATCGAGAAAAAATACAATTTTAAATTTAGGACTGCAAATACCATCATCACATTCCATCCTGATACTTCAATTCTAAATTATAAAGCAAAAGATTTTGATATTCTTTTAAATGCTTTATCATATTTTCCTGATTTATTAAAAATATTTACCTATCCAAATTCAGATAAAGGTTCAAGTTTAATTATCAAAAAGATACATGAGTTTAAGAAAAAAAATAAAAATTCGATAATTATTAAATCATTTGGACAAGAGGATTATTTTTCAACTATTAAATATATTGATTTTTTAATAGGTAATTCCTCAAGTGGTATTACTGAATTACCATTATTTAAAAAAACTACTATCAATATTGGTGATAGACAAAAAGGCAGATTACATTCTTCAACAATAATAAATACAATAACTAACAAAAGTATTATAATTTCTAAAATAAAAAAAGTATTAAGAAGAAATTATATAGTGCCAACTAATCGAATTTACTTTAAAAAACCTAATGCTTCGTTAAATGCTAAAAAATATGTTAAATCTATTTTAAATAATAAAAAGGTTATAAAAACTTTTATTGATTTATGATAATTAAAAAATTCCTCATAAATAAAAATGTCTCTATAAAGTTTGCTTTATCGAAAATGATTAGTATTTCATCAAAAACTTTAGTTGTAACAGATAAAAAAAATAATTTTATGGGTATTTTAAGTGATGGTGACATTAGAAAAACTATTGTTTCCAAGCCAACTCATTATTTGAAAGAGCCAGTATTTAAAATTTTTAATACAAATCCTATTTATCTATTAGAAAGTGATTATAATTTCGAAAAATTATCACAACTTTTTATAAAGTATAAAGTTGACTTGATACCTATAGTAAACGGAGATAAAAAAATAAAAAAAATTTATAGATGGTTTGAGATATTTTCCAAAGTTAATAAAAAATCAACTAAAATAAGTATGCCAGTTATTATTATGGCTGGTGGTAAAGGAGAAAGATTAAGACCTCTTACAGAAATTTTTCCAAAAGCTTTGATACCTGTTGACGGTGAACCGATTATTAAAAAGACAATTAATACCTTTAAAAACTATAATATAAAAAATTTTTTTCTATTATTAGGACATAAATCAGACTTAATAAAAAAATATTTAAATAAAACTTATGAAAAAAACGAAAATCAAATTGTTTTTATTAAAGAGAACAAAGCTCTAGGCACAGCTGGAGGTTTGTACAAATTGAAAAAATTAAATTTAGAAAACTTTATACTTATAAATTGCGATATAATAATAA
>MDTB01145326.1_pt1 | contig 10434 bp, 7 predicted proteins | sample 811161 | NCBI WGS metagenome assembly MDTB01 (sample SAMN05326650, study PRJNA326480) | marine metagenome | isolation source: seawater | place: Mediterranean Sea | collected 2009
CACAATCAATCTACCTCAAACGGCAACCATTGCTACAGCTTCTTCCATGTCTACAGAAACCAGGCGTGAAACGCCCGGCTCATGCATCGTGACACCCATCAACTGTTCACCCATCTCCATGGCGATTTTATTGTGCGTAATGTAAATGAACTGCACTGTCCGTGACATCTCTTTAACCAGCTCTGAATAGCGGCCTACATTCGCATCATCCAGGGGTGCGTCTACCTCATCCAACAGACAAAATGGCGCTGGATTGAGGGAGAAAATCGAGAACACAAGCGCGATAGCTGTCAACGCTTTCTCGCCACCCGACAGCAAATGGATGCTACTGTTTCGTTTCCCGGGAGGTCTGGCCATTAGCCCTACACCAGTATCAAGCAAATCTTCTCCCGTCATCTCGAGATATGCGTGACCACCGCCAAACAGCTTTGGAAATAGTTGTTGCAACTTGCCATTTACTTTCTCGAATGTTTCTTTGAAGCGCGTCCGGGTTTCAACATCGATTTTTCTAATCGCGTTCTCCAGAGTCGTCAGGGCTTTTTCAAGATCCTCGTTCTGCGCATCAAGGTATTGCTTCCTCTCTGACTGCACCTTGAAATCGTCAATCGCAGCAAGATTAGGGTTGCCCAGGCGCTGAATTCTATTGCCTACACGACGCAACTGGTCTTCCCACTCTTCCTCGTTCGCTTCCTGGGGCAATTCCTGCAACACCTGATCCAGGTCAGCATTCTCTTCCATCATCTGTTCCTTGATGGCCGTTCTTCGAACTTCAAGGGTCTGATGCTCCAACCGAGTTTCTTCAAGACTTGAACGGATTCGGTCAAGACTCTCGTCGAAACCGCTGCGTTTCTGCTCTAGCCCCCGGATCTTAAATTCCACAGATTCAGAGTCCTTCCGCACCTTAGCTAACTCGTTTTCTACCTGAAGTCGTTTCGCCAGATATTCATCAAGTTCCTGTTTCAACGTTTCCTGCGGAGACTCACTCTCTTTAATTTCCGTTGTCAGCTGTATTCGCCTTTCATCCAGGTTACGCTGCTGATCTTTAAGTCTCGACGTTGCCTGTTCAACAGAAGTGATCTGTGCTTCGAGCGTTTGTATTTTCAGCGCCAGGTCATGGGCTGACTCTCGATGGAGCTTCGCCTTACTCCGGGCTTCATCCAGTCGACTCTGAATCGTTTCCCGCTCAGCAGCTAACTCAGGTCTTTTCAATGCGTCCTGCTCCATGCGATCCATGGCCAACTGAAGCTCGTTTCTCGCGTCACTCAGCAGCTCTCTATCCTGCTTAAGTTCCTGCTCGCAGGACTCGATACCTTCCTCAGCCCGTGCAATATCAACCTTGATCTGCTCCGCCTGAACCCTTTTGGCACCTAACTGGGCACGGGTCTCCGAAAATGCTCTCTGTTGTTCTGCCATTCTGGTCTGTTGGGCGTCACGATCAGCTTCAGCCTGAGACAATGCAGCCACACAGGAATCAAGCTCAGCCGCTCCCTGGTCGACTGCCTGACGTAATCCAGTGATCCGCTCATTAAGCTGATCCAGCTCGGTCTGTCGTCGAATAATGCTCGCCTGGTCATCCGTATCTTTTGAGACCCGCAACCAGTTGCTGCCAAGCCAGATACCATCTTTCGTCACTACCGATTCGCCGTCTGATAATCCATCACGCATCGCAAGCGCCGCTTCCAGCGAGTCTGCGGTATAAACGCCATGCAACAATCCGGAAACATTGACGTCGCCACTTACTCTCGAGGCAAGCTGGTCTGATTGCACAAACGTCGCTGCTGTATCCGTAATAAACTTGATGGAACCATTGGTAAAATCTCCCAACAATTCACCGACAGCGTCCAGACCCGGAACGCAAACTGCTTGCAAGCTTTCTCCGAGCACAGTCTCTACTGCCAGCACCCAGTCATCTTCAACTTTGAGCTGCTCAGCAAGCCTGAGATTTTCAGCCAGGCCATGACTGGTTAGCCATGCGACTTCTGCATCATCCTGTTGCCCCAAGGCCGCTTGCTGCAGCGCTTCGAGAGAAGCTCGTCGACCCAGGATTAACTGCAACTCACTTCGGTCGCTATCAAGCTGTTCGCTCAACCTGGCGTTTTCTTCCCGTTGCTGCTCTATGCGCCCGGTGAGCTCCGCAAGTTCACTTTCAATGCGCTCCAGTTGCAGCTCCTGAGTCGCTAACATTTCTTCTAAAGGCCCAATTTCTTGCTCATCGGTCATCCCCTGCATTCGCTCAATATCATCGCGTAAGGAACGCATTCGAATAGTCTGTCTCTCAATCGCCTGTTCCAGATGCTCGATTCTGGACTGTTGCACTTCACCCTGCTTCCGGGCATCCGCAGCAGCATGATTGAACTCATCCCAGGTACTTTGCCAGCGATGCATGGATTGTTCCGCGGCAAGCAAATCCTCACCAGAAGTCTCTTCAAGGTCGCGAAATCTTTGCTGTTCGGGCTGAGTGTCTTCTAATTCTGCTGACAATCGCTCGATGAGTTCCACATCACCGACCAGATCCGCATCAACTTTGCTCCGATTTTCGTCTATGTGTTCCAGATCTCTGAGTAATTGGCCCACCCGTTCGGTCTGATACTGAATGCCATCCTCGATTCGAGCTATCTCAGTACCAAACGCATAGTACTGTTGCTGTACTTCATCACGAGATTCCTCAAGATCCGCGAGTTCAGCGCGAAGACTCTCGATATCGGCGTCCACACGGCGCTGATCTGCTACGGTCGCTTCCTGTTCAGTAGTTAGACGCTGAATACTCTCGTCGGTGACTTTCGCTTCTTCACCGATTGCAGTCCACTTCAGCGCCTGGAGCTGCGCCCTGACCTCTCTCTCTTCTTCACGATATTCCTTATACCGTGCGGCTGCTTTCGCCTGCCTTTCCAAATGATGCAGATTGCGTTCAAGTTCCTCACGCAGGTCACTCAAACGATCAAGATTGTCCCTGGTGTGTCTAATCCTGCGCTCTGTCTCTCGTCGTCGTTCTTTGTACTTGGAAATACCCGCTGCTTCTTCCAGATAAACGCGAAGATCCTCGGGTTTCGCTTCAATAAGCTGACTGATCATGCCCTGCTCTATGATCGAGTAGCTACGCGGGCCAAGACCCGTGCCAAGGAAGATATCGGTAATATCTTTGCGTCGGCACTTCACGCCATTTAGAAAATAGTTGGACTGCCCATCTCGAGTAACCTGGCGCTTGATGGAAATTTCGCTGTAGCCGGCATATTCTCCAACAATACGGCCCTCAGAATTATCAAACTGTAATTCAATGCTGGCCTGACCAACGGGTTTGCGAGAGGTGGAACCATTGAAGATGACGTCAGCCATAGATTCACCGCGAAGTGTTTTGGCGGACGATTCGCCCATCACCCAACGGACAGCATCAATGATATTTGACTTACCACAGCCGTTGGGACCAACGACGGCACAAAGATTACTGGGGAACGGGACTGTTGTAGGATCTACAAAGGATTTAAAACCTGCGAGCTTGATTGCCTGCAACCGCATCTGTTTTTCGCTACCCCGCGGCCATACGCCGGAAAACCAGTATCAAGTTAATTATTCTATTATAAATTCGATACTTACATAAGATAAAAATGAAATTTATTCCTGTTTTTTCTAGAACTGACCCCAACTAATGTTGAGTACATCGATTGCATTTATCCTGCTGGCAATACTGGTTATTGTTGCCCTCCTTTGGCTTGGTCCCAGACCACGACTAAAACCCCATCCCCCTGAGCCCAAAGTACCTGCCAATCACGCACTGGAGGACTTGAAAAGCTGGTTAGAAGACTTGGAATCCTCAGTTCCGCAGCTAACCCCGGGTGCGGAAGCCAATATAAAGTGGGCAAACCCAGATAACCCACAGCAAACTAAGCTGAGTTTTCTGTATATCCACGGATTTTCGGCGACACCAAGAGAAACTTCACCACTTACCGAGCGCCTGGCAACCAGTTTCGCTGCAAACTGCATACATGCACGCCTCGCGGGGCATGGGGTGGAACCAGGCATGACTGCCACCGCAGAAGATTGGCTCCAAAGTGTCGTTGATGCGTGGGATATCGCCCAACGCATAGGAGAGCGGGTGGTCATTGTGGGAACATCTACTGGCGCAACACTATCCGTGTGGCTTGCCCATCAGCCCTTCACTGCCAATAGAATACATGCCGCAATGTTTCTTGCGCCGAATTTCAATGTCAGAAGCAAGTTCTCGTCATTGCTTACCTGGCCCTGGGCACCCCATTGGGTAACATTTCTCCTGGGACGGCACTACGAATGGGAGCCACAGAATGAATTGGAGGCCAAATTCTGGACTACCCGGTATCCTGTGCATGCGCTGATCGAAATGCAGAAAGCTGTGGACTGGTCTCGCGGTGTCGACTTTGCAGATTTTCAGATACCGTTGGCCACCATGTACATGAGAAACGATCCAACTATTGACCCCCATACTGCCGTGGCGGTGCATGAGGCGTGGGGCAGCGAACAAAAGCAACTGATTCCGGTATCATTGGACGGCGATGAAGCTCAGCATGTATTCGTAGGAGATATTACCGCACCCCACCGGGTGGACTGGTGCACCGAACGACTAGCGCTGTTTTTGCGAAACCTGGAGACCTCATGACAAACAAGGAAATTAACCTGGATTTCGATAGAGAAAACCGGACAGGTCTCGCTGAGGCAATCTTCTGCAGCGGTAAAAGTTTCTCGCAACTCCAGGCGATCAGTGAACGCATCAGGGACGACGACAAGCCCATGTTGTTCACCCAGCTATCCAAGGACCAGTTCAAAAGTATCGAAGAATCAATTCCCGGGCTACTACAGTATGACTCGGTATCTAAGACCGCCTATCACAAACCCGCACCCATGAAGGCTGATGAACGAATCGCTGTCGTCACCGGTGGCAGCTCCGACGTCCCTGTCGCACGAGAAGCTTCCAGAACACTTGGTTACTATGGATACCGGAGTCTTGAGATTGATGATGTTGGTGTCGCAGGACTTTGGCGCATTACCAACCGCCTGGAAGAACTGCGGGAAAAACAGATCATTATCTGTATCGCGGGTATGGACGCTGCCCTGCCGACCGTACTCGGCGGTCTGGTTTCCGCCGTCCTGATCGCCGTACCCACATCCATTGGATATGGCATGGCAAAGGAAGGGGAAACGGCACTGCGTTCACTGCTCGTAAGTTGTGCACCGGGAATTACGGTGGTGAATATTAACAATGGGTTTGGGGCTGCCTGTGCGGCGATTCGGGTTTTGAATCAGATACAAAGATGATGGCGCGCCCGGTGCGGTTCGAACGCACGACCTTTGGCTTCGGAGGCCAACACTCTATCCAGCTGAGCTACGGGCGCATTAGTTCTTTTGCAAATTGTACCGAGAAACCGTCCATGGTGCGTTATCCGGTCTGGCCCTCCCTGGCCAGCCGTTCGCAAGACTGCGTTATGCCACTGGCATAACGGTTCTTGCTCACCCTCCGAAGCCAAAGGTCGTGCCGGGCAGTGATCCGATTCGAACCGCACCGGGCGCGCCAACTAATCCACGGCCAGCGTATCAATCAAAAACGCACTACCACGCTTATAGGGTTCAATTGTGACGGTTTTAAGGTACTGATCAAACCCGTGGGCCGAAAAGATACTTTGCACAATGTCTCTCGCCTCAACATTGTATTCACCCTGTGGATCCAGAGACGCACTGGTATCAATCTGAACGGAGATAGCTTCCGGCTGGATACGGCAGCGCACACCCTTCAACGGTAAATGTAGCTGCAGAGATTCCCAAAGCGCCTGTTCCGCTTCATTGATGACGGGCAGCATATCCGCATCAATCGAAATACCGGTGGTGACCCGACTGGACAAACACGGTGCCGCCGGCAGGTCTTGTAGATCCGACAACCCCAGCTCTTTCGCAATCTCGCGCAACTCATCCTTGCTGATATCTCCTTCCACATACGGATGCACGACATGATGTTCCTCCGCGGCAACCAGCCCTGGACGGTAATCACCTAGGTCGTCGGTATTGGTTCCTGATGCAACAGTGAGTTCGGTGTCACGAGACAATGCATCATAAAGGTGAGTCTTGCAGTAATAGCAACGGTTCGCAGGATTGGCCACATACTGTGGATCTTCGATTTCCCCAGCTTCTACCACCTTAAGGTTCCAGCCTTCCTTCTGCGCATAATGTTGGACTCGCTCAGTCGCCTGACTTGGCACTGCAGGAGATATCGCATGAAATATCTCGGTCTCCGGGTTCGCTCGATGCGCCACTACCGCCAAAGTCATACTATCGACACCACCGCTCACAGCAACCGCAAACGGACCCTTCTCTGCTAAAAAACGACTTAATGTATCGAGCTTACTCATATCGTTCTATTTCTCTTCCCTATCCTTTTCGCCCTCAACATAACTCAAAGCCTGTCCTTCGATCCTGCGCCGCATCTCCTCACGCAAAGTAATATTAACAGTTTGCAGATCGTCCATGTCGACCTTGGCAGTTTTACCTCGCGGCCGGTCTGAAACTTTCACACGAAAGTCCTGACCACCGTGATTAATCACCGATTCCTCGCGGCGCAGTTTCGCGCGCGAAACCAGCTGCTTTCTAATACCGAGTGTCGTGGTAGATACAAAACACAGCTCAGTCACAGCCACCTCCATCTCAGGTTTAAGCAACACCCGGACGCTCGTCCCCTGACGCCCCTTCTTTCCGAAGTAGGCTATCTGCAGTACATCCAGCACACCTGATTCTGCGCGAACCTGATCCAAAGCCGCAGCCAAAGCTTCTGGCGTCTGATCATCAACCTCAAATTCCAGCTGTAAAACCTCGTCTGTATCCCAGGCAGGTAAATCAACTCTGTCAAATAGTAGTACGCGAACAACATTCGAAATGCCCGGAAACATCTTGGTACCAAACCCCGTTGCCGACTGACGTAGTGTCACCCCACCCGGAATGCCCTTGGCAGGTGCAAGATATTTCAAAATAGCAGCACCGGTAGGCGTAACACGCTCACCTTCAATTTGGTCATCAAAAAACTCAAATTCCTGAAGTATCAAGCTGGTCGCCGGGGCCGGTATTGGCAACATCCCGTGGGCAGTCTTGACCTGACCTCTACCAATGGGAATCTTCGATACGCTCCAACTGGTCACACCGGTATCAGTAATCAGATAGGCTGCACAGACAATATCAGCAATCGAGTCCCAGGCACCTACCTCGTGAAATGCCACAGAGTCGACATCCTTACCATGAATCTCTGCTTCCGCGATAGCAATAATCTCAAAGATCGCCAGCGCAGCATCCCGAGTCGGCTCACTCAAAACGGAATCCTTCAGGATTTTTTTGATTTCTGAATAATCCCGATGGTGGTGCGCTTCCGTGTCCGCTAACACCTTGAATCGCGTACCCGTCAGCACGCCATCATTGGTTGGCCCGCTCTCCAGACGAACGAGATCCGAAAAGCCAGCGGCGACCATCACCTTTTCCAGATCACGCTCACGCCCAGGGAAACAGTTCAGCATTGCTCCGTTAAACATATCGCCGGATATCCCACCAACTAAATCAAGATGAATATGCATATGATTTCAGTAACTAATCTACCTTGTCTAACTCAACAGCTGATGCGTTGGACCACACAATTCAGCGATAGGAATACTGTGCGTGCAAGCATCCCGACACGGTACTCCATCACAGGACAGACAAGGGCTGGCGTTGTGTGCAAGTTGTTTGTATTCGTCCTTGGCAAAAGAGAAATCCCCGTAGTCGGTCGCGTACATACGGGTTCGCATCACATCCGGAATCGATACGTTATAGGGACAGGCCCCTTCACAATCGTTACATACATGCCGGCAGTAGGTTGTATCCGTCATAGCAGCGTATTGGCGCAGCAAACGCATGTCGTTCTCCGTTAATGCCGATCCTCCAGAGCCACCCAGATATTCATCAATGTCGTCCGTGGACGTCATAGAAATGATCGAGGCGTCCACAACCGGATTCTTCAGTACCCACTTAAATGCTGCCTGAGCGTAGGTTGCCCCCGCCTCCTCATGGGCCCGCATATCGTTGAGTTTAGCACCACGAAGCACCTTCATAGCAATCACACCAACATCTTTCTGTTTCGCTCTTGCAAGCGCTGCCGGCAGTGACTGTTGCTTGGCAACAAAGTCAAAACCCTTAGTCAAAGATTCGTAAATTTCTTCATAGAATGCGGGGTCTTCGCCAAAGTTGGTGGCGACGAGAAGCGCGTCCACCATGTCTTGCTCGACCGCGTAATCGACACATTCCACTAGCCGTCCAGCATGTCCGGAAAAACCACTAAAACGAATCTTGCCCTGACGCTTGGCTTTCTCTACGAATTCGAACCAGTCATCGTTCTTCAGCCGCTCCACATCGTTAACTGCATGATTGAAGTAAACATCTACATAGTCTGTCTGCAGCTTGCGTAGACTGGTTTCCAGCGCCGTCATGATATCTGCACTGGTGTGTTCAACTTTGACGGCTTTCTTAGTGGCAATGTAGACGCGGTCACGATCACCTTTAAGCGCGTTACCAATCACCGTCTCGGATACTCCACGCGTATAGCCCTCAGCGGTATCGTAATAATTCACACCCAGGTTCAAAGCGTGGCGAACCAGATGTTCCTGGCCATCTCGCAGACGACTTGAACCAAAGGATATATCGGAAATTCTAAGACCTGTGCGCCCCAAGGTAACATACTGCTTCACGCCCTGCTGCTGAGGAGTCGGATTGCTCGCCACGGCAGTCTTAAAGGACAGTCCTGATGCCAAACTAGTCAAGGCACCAAAACGCAGGAAAGTTCGACGGTTAATCGGATTCTTCATTTGCTCCTCCTAAATTTGGGGCCAAAAGCCGAAGACTTTCTACAGTATCATACTCAAGTGATATCAATTTTCCATGCGGTTTACCCAGACCGGACAAAGGCTATTCATCTCGCAAATGTAAGTCGATAATAACGATGATTCGCTTCTAGGCCAGTGTCGCAGGCGCCTCATGGTATCGAGGGGTCGAGTTATTGTGATAACTATTGCGCGCGCCTTCATACACATAAGATTCGAATTCGACCCTTCTTTTGCAAGCACGTATCAGTCACTTGCTATATTCCGTAGTTTCTCCATGTTCTCTCATTTAAAACACTCTTATCTGTCATGTTCTGTCTATTGCCAATCCTACAACTTGCTCCACGAGCACGGCTGTGTCAGTGTTATCGGTTTTGAGGGGATTTCGTGTTAATTGATCTACACACCCACTCCATCAAGTCAGATGATGGTAGGGCCAAAGTAGAAAATTACTGTCAGTGGATTAAGTCCAAAGGACTACCCATAGATGGATTTGTTCTTACCGAGCATCGCCAGTTTGATCTTGAGTCAGACTACTCTGATCTGGCCAGTAAGTTCGGACTGGTGATACTGAAAGGTAGCGAAGTAGAAACTGAATACGGTCACGTTCTGGTATTTGGTGTCACTGAAGACCTAATGAGGGAATTCGACTTCACCAGTATACATTTACCGTTGGAGATGGTCATCAAGACCTGTGAGCGCCATGGGGCCGTCGCCGCTCCTTGTCACCCCGGGAGACCGAGGGTTGGCATGTTTGCCCACACAGAGGATTATGGAATCCCTAAAGGTGTGCGAATCGTCGAGATATACAATGGCGGTAGCCGCGAGAATGAGGACCAAATTGCTATCGATAATGCCAAAGAGCTTGGATACCAGGGTATCGGTGGCAGTGACTCGCATATCGTTAGCCATGTTGGACGCTGTGCGACGCGTTTTTCAGCCACCATCGAGGACATAAACGACCTAGTTAACGCTCTTAACAGCGGCCAGTTTGAAGCCGTTAGCCTGAAATGAGTGTCATCTGCATCACGGGCGGTCTCGCTTCGGGTAAATCTACGGCCGCACTATATCTAGAGGAACAAGGTGCAGAGATTATCGATGCCGATAAACTGGGTCACCGCGCTTATGATTCAGGCACACAAGCTTACTATGATGTAATCGCCACATTTGGCGAAGATCTGCGCGCCGAGGATGGTTCGATAGATCGTAGGGTTCTCGGCAAAAAAGTTTTCGGCGATCCTGCACAACTAAAGAAACTAACCGATATCGTCTGGCCTGAGATTCGCAGGCTGGCCCAAAACGAAATCGACGCAAATGATTCGGACACCATCATGGTGCTCGAAGCGGCAGTGCTACTGGAGGCTGGCTGGCAGGATATAGGTGATGAAATCTGGGTAGTAACGGTCGATCCTGAGATCGCGATTACTCGTTGTATGTCGCGTGACGACCTTGAAAAAGAAGCCGTCCAAAGCCGTTTGGACGCTCAGCTTTCGAATGACGAACGTGTAGCACAAGCAGATGTTGTCATCGTTAACAACGGGAGTGAAGAGGAATTATTCGAGCAATTGGATGAGCAGTGGCA
>MDTB01225590.1_pt1 | contig 10434 bp, 9 predicted proteins | sample 811161 | NCBI WGS metagenome assembly MDTB01 (sample SAMN05326650, study PRJNA326480) | marine metagenome | isolation source: seawater | place: Mediterranean Sea | collected 2009
ATTTATATTATTATCAATAATTTCATTTATACCCCCGCAGGTCATTGATAGAACTGGCGTTCCACAAGACATTGATTCTAAAATTGAGTAAGGCACACCTTCCTTTCTTGAAAGATTAATAGATATATTGCTTGCATGTATAATTTCTCTAAGAAAAGATAAATCCCTTGTTTGAATAAATATAGAATTTTTTATTTTTACTCTTCTATTAGACCCAACAATTATAAATTTAATATCTTTATATTCATCAAAAACACTAATTAATTTTTTAAATCTATCTCCACCTTTTCTATAATTTTCAAAACCACCTCTTAAATAAATTAAAATATAAAAATGATTTTTATTGAGTAAGAGTTTTTTTTTAAAAATATTAACAGTTTTTGAATTTTTTTTTCTCCAAAATTGGGTATTAACTGGATTTTTTATGGTTATATAATTTTTATGAGGCAAATTAAATTTTCTTAAAGCAATTTTTTTAAAATAATCACAACTGAATATAAAATAAAAATTTTTTGAATTATTTATTTTTTTTTGAATGTAATTAAAAGAATAATATTGAATAAAATTAATTAAAATATTTTTAAATCGACTTTGATTTAGATTAAAGTGTGAGAAACCAGTAAATATCCAATCATCATTTATAATATAAAATTTTTTTATTTTTGAATAAAGTAAATTTTTAAGATCGTATATCTCGTTTGCATATCCAATTAAAATTTTGTCAAATTTGATTTTATTTTTTTTTAGTTGGGGTATAATTAAAGTTGTAATCTGATGGCCGAAAAAGTTTGATAAAATATTATTTAATATTTTAGTCAATTTGTAATGAAGTTTATTTTTTACATCAGAATTACTTATCTTTATTAATCTTAATTTTTTTTTTTAAATACGAGTCAATATAATTAACCGTCTTATATCCTCCATAAGAAGAAAATTCGTTTTGATAAATAAGTATTCTACTTTTTTTCATCAATTAAAGTGTCATGGACATTATCGTTTTTACAAAAGGATTCAGTATCCCTTTTTTGAAATTAAGTTTAGAAATTTGTGATTTTGTTAACCAAATAAAATTTTTATCTTTTATATATTTTTCATCTTTCTTATTAATCTTGATAAGTAAATTACAGTTAATTTTTTTATAGAATCTTGCACCTTCTTCATAATGATAAGTTTTAAGAAAAATTTTTTTTTTATTGAAAACTAGATTGTACAAACTAGTTAATTTTCCTCCATGAGCTCTATTTATATTTGACTGAGTTGCAGAAAAGGAGGGACAAAGTTTTGCATAACCATCTCCAGGCTCTCTTCTTGCAAGTAAAAGAAATTTAGGCACTGATTTTTCTACCTTAAATATTATTGCTAAGTAACCGCCATGCTTCTGATTAAGTATTGGTTGAGTCCAACTTTTAACTTCCCGGTTATAAGCATTTTTAATTTTTATTCCTTCGATGGAAAAAAACTGTTTAGATTTATGAAATATTTTTCCGTTTTTAAAAAACCAATTGTCTAGATTATTTAATTTAACAATTTTTGTGTCTGTTTTATCTTTTTTATGAATTTTTTTTAACCATTTTAAGACATAAGTTATTTTTTTTTCTTCAATCTTTTCAGATTTGTTTAAAATTTTTTTTAAAAAAAGATAATTTTTATTCATCTAATAAGTTTAAATTTCTTTTTTGTTTATATATATTTTCTAGATTATTTAATAAACTTTCTTTATATTTTAGCTTTAAAACAACAACAAAAAAATTTTTTATTAGGTTATCTTTAATATAAAGTTTCTTTATAATGTTCTTACTTTTAACAAAATAATGAATTTTCTTATTAGGTAATGCAAAAGCTTGATGAGGAATTGTTATAGTTTTATCCTCGAACCTCAAAGTAATAGAACTTTGATACTCTTTTCCAAATGAAAAATTTCCATAAAAAAATTTATTTTTTTCAAAAGATAAAATCGCTTTAAAGGATTTAATTAATCTATTTTTTTTATAATAATTTTTTATAATTTTTGAAAAAATAATTTTTTCCTTGAAAAAAAAATTTATTAAACCTACCGTATATGCTGACATATCAGACAAACAGTCTAGATTTAACTTTTTTAGGTTTTTAATTTTATATTTTTCTTTATTTTTTGTAGGAATATTAAACACAGCTTCTAAATCATTCAAATTTTTAAAATTGTTATTTTCTTTTTTAATTTTTTCAAATAATCGATGTAGTGTAAAAAAAGTTCCTTCAATTAAAAGCAATCTTCTCTTTTTTGCTATTTTGGACAGAATTTTAAATTCCCTAAATTTTGTAACTAGCGGTTTATCAACAATAATATTATGGTTCATTTCGAGGGCAAGTTTGGCTATTTTGAAGTGAAAACTATTTACAAGTGAAATGTAAACGAAATTATAATTATGACTGAGCGCTTCTTCATAATTTGAAAATTTAATTAAAGTTGTTGACACATTTTTTTTTGATTTAGAGCATACAAATATTTTCAAATTCTTGATTTTAGAAATTGAAGGATAAATTCTTCTTCTAAAGAAATCAGAGTATCCAATAAATAATATTTTGTTATATTTCATTTTATAAATAATTAATAATATATATGGTGGCAAATTATAAATTAAACAAATTTAATATAACATAATCATATTGTATACTTAAAATCTATATTATGGGGTTTATTAAAAAATTAAAATTAGTCTAATTTCTTAATTTTTTTGATTTTAAAAAATTGAGTCTGCTCCACCGCTAATCTTAATACTTGTACCTGAAACAATTTCAGGATTTGATATACAAAACTCTATATATTTACAAATTTGATTACTATTTATCATTTTTTTTTCAATAGTTTTAGACAAGTATTTTCTTACAAAATTTTTTGAAAGTTTTTTACTTTTCAACCCACCGATAATAAGACATAAAACTTTAATATTTGTATTTGTATAAAATGAAGCAAGTGCTTTTGTAAATCCAATCAGGCCAGCTTTAGCCACACTATACTCAAGATTCTTATAACCTAAACCTTTCTTTATTTTACCGTATATTGATTGATCTGGTCCACTGACTCCATAAATCGAAGATAAATTAATTATTAATCCAGAGTTTTTTTTTTCAAAATATTTACAGCATATTTTGGAAACAAAAAAAGATCCCCACAAGTCTACTTTTAAGGTCTTAATCCATTTTTTTGATTCATAATTTGTAAATTGAAATTTTTTTATTTTTGGAATAATTGATGCTGCATTAATAAGAATATCAGGATTATTTTTTTTTAAAACTTTGTTTAATTTAAATTTAAGCTGTTTCTCGTTTGTAATATCACACTGAATGTTATTCCTGCCTTTTTTTAAATCTATACCAATTATTTTATGATTTTGATTCTCTAAAAACTTTTTAAGAGATTTTCCAATCTCCCCCTCACTTCCAGTAATTACAATTGTTTTACTTTTTTTCATAATCCTTTATATACTGATTTTAAGTGAACAAATATATAATTATAACTGCACGAAGCGACTCCTCAAGGCTTAAAAATAAAATTTTAGCTAAAATAACTAAGAAATATTTAGCTATAGATATTATTATTCAACGAGCAATGAAAATAAATAAACCCATCTGTCTTGCAACCTCAAAGCACAAAAGTGATGACAAATTAGTCAATTACGTTAAGAAAAATTATAAGATAGATATTTTTAGAGGAGATCAAAATAATAAAATTTCAAGGTGGATAAATTGTATAAAAAAATTTAATATTGATTATGCAGCTTTAATAGATGGTGATGATCTAGCCTTTGACTTCTTGTTATATAAAAAGTATTTAAAAAAAATCGATCTGAAAAATAAAGTTTTTAAATTTAATAATGATATCATACCTGGATCTTTTACTTATATTTTCAGCTCTAAAGATTTAAATTTATTACACGCAAAGTCTAAAAAAGTAAAAAAAGTTGATGTTATTGAATATTTTCTTAAATATTTAAGTGAAATAAAAGAAATAAATTCACCTAAATATTTAATTGATAAAAATATTAGGCTTACATTAGACTACAAAGATGATCTAAAGTTTTTTAGGGCCTTATATCGTAATGTTAATATCTTAGAAAAAACATCTAATATAGTTAAATTTTTGGAAAAAAATGTTAAAATTAAAAATATTAATTATCATTTAGAAGAACTTTGGAAAAAAAATCAACTTAAAGAAGTTTATTCGCATGAAAAAAAATTTAAATAAAAAAGGTTGGAGATTTAGAAATAACGAAAAAAGATATCTCAATCGTATTTTAGAGTCTGATTTTTCTGCAGGTTCAGATAATTATATGTCTGAAAAGTTTGAGAGTTTATTTGCGAAAAAGCATAAACAAAGATTTGCCATATCGTCTAACTCTGGAACGTCAACATTGCACCAGGCTCTTCATGCTTTTGGAGTAGGTCATGGAGATGAGGTAATTATTCCATCCTTAACAGTAGGAATGTGTGGATTTGTAGTTTGGCAGTGTGGTGCTACACCAGTTTATGCAGATGTAGACAAAAAAACTTTTTTAATTGATCCTGAGGATATTAAAAAAAAAATAACAAAAAAAACTAAAGCAATAATGGTTGTCCATCTTTACGGACTTATGTGTGATATGGACAAAATACTTAAAATAGCAAAAAAATATAATCTAAAAATATTAGAGGATTGTGCACAATGTTTTTTAGCTCATGATCATAAAAAGAGAATTTCAGGTACAGTAGGTGACGTTGGAAGCTGGAGTTTTGAAAGCTCAAAACATTTATCTTCCAGCGAGGGAGGGATATTAACTACAAATAATAAGTCTTTAGCATTAAAGATGAGAAAGTTTGGAGGTTTAGGCTTTACTAATATTACAGCTTATTCGGGTAAAGTAAGAATAGATAAAAATAAATTTCAGAACCCTAACTGGAAAAGACATAATGAATTTGGCTATAATTATAGAATGTCAGAACTTTGTGCAGCTGTTGCTTTAGCTCAAACTGAGAGAATTGAGTATTTTGTTCACAAAAGAATAAAAAATGGAAATGCTTTTTTAAATATGATCAATGAACTAAAAACAAAACTGCTTATCCCACAAAAAATACCAAATAATTATGTACACTCATTTTATACTTTTGTTGCCTTATTCAATGGAAAAAGTAAGGGGATTTCTTGGAGCAACTTTCGTCAAAAATTTTTAAGCCTTGGTGGGGATGGCATCTATTCAGCATGGCAAACGGTAAATAATGAGCCCTGTTTTTATAATGCAAGGAAAAAAGGTTTATTCTCAGGCTCTATGAAGATATCAGAATCTTATGGCTGGGGAGAAACTCCTATAGCCATTAAATTACAAAAAAATATAATGCAATTTACCACAAATCAGAAAAATAAAGCAGAATTAAAAAAACAATTACTGGCCTTAAAAAAAACAATAAAATTTTTTGGTGGTTAACAGCTTTTTTTTACAGAAATTTTCTTCATAATTTTTTCAATTTCGTATATAGCTTGTTTAAATCCTTTTCCATCTTCAAGATGTCCATTCCAAATTTCGGGAACAAATTTAACATTCAAATTTTTTACTAAATTAAAAAACATTTTAAAATCAATTTCTCCGTCACCAATTTGCAATCCTTCTTGGTATAACTTAGCAGCATCTGAGATATGTAGGTATTCGATATTTTTAAGAATATTTTGAGTGAAATTTTTAAAATTAATTTTTAACATATTAGAGGCAAGTTTCGCATGAGAGGTATCATAACAAATATTTATATCAGCTTCTGAACAAAAACTTTTTATTTCTTTAGTATTGGTAAAAATGTGTTGAAAAAATTTTCCCCCATAATACCAAGGGTAGGGTGGCATATTTTCTAATAATAAATTGTAATTTTTTGATTTAATTTTTTTTAAATTTTTGAATAAATTTCTATATTTATTTATTTTGGATGTATCTATAATCGATTTTTCTGAATGTCCTCCAGGATGTAAAACAATTTTTGGACCTTTAACTTTGTCAAAGTAAAAATTATTTTTAATCTTTTCGATCAAAATTTTCAAATTTTCAATCATTTCTAAACTGTTGTTAATTATTTTTTTATTATCAGATGTAAAGTCAACTAGTTGGTCGTTAAAATATTCAGGAGCATGAATTACAAGTTCAGATTTATAATTTTTTTTAGGTAATTTTGGATTAAGCAATTCTCGCCAAGTGAGATGAATTTCTATAAGATCTGATGCGTCATCTATAAATTGTTCATAATCACCGAGTCTTCCTATAAGGCCCCATTTTTTATTATAAATTTTTATTTTTTTTCTATTAAACTTTTTTTGTGTACTTAAATTAAAATGTTCATTTGATAAATAATCGTTCTTTTTTACGTCTTTTGTTAATCTTTTTTTACCTCTATAAAACTCTAGTCCTGAGATACCTTTTCCAGGAGAAACGAACCTTATATCTTTTAAACTTATAATTTTGTTTTTCTTAAAATTTCTTTTATAAATTGCTGATTTACCAAGAATTTTCTTATTAAAATTTGAGTTTAAAGAGACAGATTTTATTGGTTTTCCGATTGATTGTAATCCTGTAAATAAATTAAAATTTTTTAAAAACTTATCTAAATTAAATTTCTCATTTTTCATTTTTTTATGAATTAAATTCGACCTCAGTATAAGCTCTTTAAACTCCTCTTTAGTTAAAGAAGAATTATGATCAGGACCATCTGAATTCTTGTTAAGAGTTAAATGTCGTTCAATTATTGTTGCACCAAAATAAATTGATATCAACGAAGGAACAAATCCTCTCTCATGTCCGGAATAACCAATTTTATATTTTGGAAACTTAGTCATTAGAACCTTTATATATCTTAGGTTAATTTCATCGTCATTTGGAGGATATGAGCTTACACAATGAAAAATATTGATTGGTACTTTGTGTATATTGTATTTATTTAAAAAATATTTAATTGAATTAATCTCATTTTCCTCCGACATACCAGTAGAAATAAATAAAGGTTTTTTTATTTTTAAAGCTTCTGAAATTAGTTGAATGTTATTAAAATCAGGTGAACCAATCTTTATTGCATTCACCTCTGCTCTTTTACATAAACTTAAACTTTTTATATCAAAAGGTGTAACCATTACTTTTAAATTTAGTTTTTTTGAATATTTAAAAAGTTCAATATAATTTGATATTTTAAGGTTAGATTTTTTTAGTTCATTATATATGTATTGGTTAGCATTTTCTGAATTAGAGGGGTTTTTTAAAAATTCAGGATGATATATTTCATTAATATTTCTAATTTGAAATTTAACGTAGTTGCAATTAATATTTTTTGATTGTTGAATTAATTTTTTTGCAGTAATTATTGATCCATTGTGATTTATCCCAATCTCTGAAATAAATTCAATTTTATTATTAAACTTTATCATTAATTAACTTTGCAATAAATTTTGCACCTGTGTATTTTGGCTTCCAATTAGCAATTTTTTTTAATTTTGACGAATTACCAATTTTGATATCATTTTTTCTATTAAATTTACGATATTGAATTTTTTTTTTGCTTATTTTGAATTTTTTGAAAATTGTTTCTGCCAATTGATTAACAGTAAAAATATTTCCTCCTGAGATGATAAAGTCAGTAGCTTTTTTCAAATTCATTACTTTATAAATTGCATCAATAGTATCTTCTGCGTGTGCAAAATCTCTTACTGGATACGGTGTTTCTAAAATAAGCTTTTTTACTAGGCCTTTTTCAATTTTTTTAGCATGATTAATGATTTTAGAGCTTAAAAATTTTTCACTTCGTTTTTCGGACTCATGATTAAATAAAATACCATTAACCAAAAAAAGGTTATATTTTTCTCTAAAAACTTTTAAAGTTAAATGTGCACTTAATTTAAAACAACCATAAGGATTATTTGGTGAATAAGGTGAATTTTCGTTAAGTTTTTTTTTAGATACACCAAAAATTTCTGATGTAGATGCGTGAAAATATCTTATCTTTTTATTAGTTTCTAGTATTGCATTGATAAAATTTAGATTTATTTTTGTTATAGAATCTTGATCTTTTATAGGATTTTTCCATGAAGTTTTAGGGTTGCTCTCACCAGCAAAATTAAAAATTATTTTAGGATTAAATTTTTTTAGTATTTTTATTAACTCTATTTTATTGTATTTAGTTTTGATAATTTTTTCAGCAAAATTTGATACTCTTTTTTTACGAGAAAGACCTATTATTTTAAATCCTTTTTTACTAAGTTTTTCTGATAAAATACCACCGTCCTGACCGCTAATCCCTGCTATTAAAATTGTTTTACCCATTGGTAAGGTATTATTGTATTATAATATAAAAATCTACAGTTATATAAATCAATTCTTTAAGAATAAAACTTAAAATATTTAAAAGTTAATTAAAGAATTATTTTCAATTTAATGAATTTAGTGCTTATTTAATAGAAACTTCCTAAAATTCTTAATGATTTTAAATAAGTAAATACTGTAAACAAATAATTTATTTTGTTTATTATTAATTCTTATTCTATTTAAATCAATTTGATGTTCTCTATACTTCACTTTTGATGAGTATCCACCAGGTCTAAAAAATCCAAAAACCTCATTTTTTGTAGTACTGATACCTTTAAATTTTTTTGAGAAAATTATTCTCAAATATAAGTCTAAATCTGCACTCAAAAATCTATCGTCGAAAAGCCCTATTTGTTGATAAACTTTTTTTTTTGAAAAAAAACCAACTGAATGGGTTGTGTAGAATCCAAAAGACCAATAGGCTTTTATTGGATTATAGCCAGTTTTAAGCCAATGTTTAAACACTGATCCAAAAACAAAATCAACCTCTCTATTTTTTAAATATTTTACAGCACAACTTACTGCTTTTTTATTAAAATAATCATCAGAATTTAAGAAAGCAATTATTGAACCGGTTGAAATTCTAATAGCTTTATTATATGCGTCCCATATATTTTTATCTTTTTCTCTGATATATTTGTGAATTCTATCCTTATATTTGTTAATTATTTCTTTTGTATTATCGGTCGAGTTTGAGTCGATAATAATATACTCAATGTTTTGATACTTTTGAGAAATAACACTTCTAATCGTTTTTTCTAAATGCGATTGATTGTTTTTAACTACAGTAATTATTGAGACCAAGGGGTTAATATTACTATTTTTTAGGTTTTTTTTGTTAATCATTTAAAAAATAATTTAATCATACATTTTAAAATCGACCAACCATCTTTAAAAGCATTAACTTTTTTTACACCTGCAATTCTAGGTCTTTCGTATGACGGGATATCTTTAATTTTAAAATTGTTCTTAAATGCTTTAATTGGTAATTCTACACAAAATTGGAAATCTTTCTCAATTATATTTAATTTTTTAAAGGAATTTGTTTTTCCCAATGTAAAAGTATAGAGTATATCTGAAATAGGCAATTTAAAAAATATTTTGCCAATTAAACTAAAAAATTTGTTCCCTATTAAAGTTATTAATGTATCATCTTCACTACCAGCATTTTTCAAGTATCTTGAACAAAATAAAAAATCTAAATTCTCATTATTTAATGTTTCAATCATTTTAACTAATTCATTGGGGTTAAAAGATCCATCTGCATTGAATATACAGAATAAATCAGTTTTACAACTTTCAATCCCTTCAATTAAAGCTGAACCGTAGCCTTTTTTATTTTGATGAAATATTTCTATTGGATAGTTTTTTATAGAATTTATAGTTTCTACATCATCATAGGAAAGACATACCTTAATTCCACATGTTAAGTTTAATTTTTTTATTTCATCTAAAACTGTAGGTAATGATTCTTTCTCATTTTTAGCTGGTATTATTAGTGTTAGATTACTCATAATATTTTCTTCATTATAAGATTTTAGGTTTAAAAGGAAGATAATTTAATATAATAAAGATTAAATTCATTAAATGAATATTTTAATAACAGGTTGTTGTGGCTTTATAGGTTTTAGCTTAGCTAAAAAATTACTACTTAATAAAAAAAACTTTATTTTAGGTGTCGACTGTATCGATGAATATTATGATATTAAGTTAAAAAAAGAAAGACTAAAAATTTTAAAAACTAGTAAAAATTTCAAATTTTTTAAATTTAATCTTAGTAATAAAAAAAAAATTGATAATATTTTTAAGTATCAAAAAATTGATTGTGTTTATCATTTAGCTGCACAGGCAGGTGTTAGGTATTCATTTATTCAACCACTAAAATATATAAATGATAATTTTCTGAGTTTTATGAATGTTTTAGAAAATATAAAAGAATATAAGATAAAAAAATTTTTTTTTGCATCCTCAAGCTCTGTTTATGGCGACATAAAAAAATTACCAGTAAAAGAAACTGATCAACTTAATGAAAAAAATCTCTATTCAATGTCAAAAACCTTTAATGAAAAAATTAGTAAAATTTATTCAG
>MDTB01050971.1_pt1 | contig 10433 bp, 8 predicted proteins | sample 811161 | NCBI WGS metagenome assembly MDTB01 (sample SAMN05326650, study PRJNA326480) | marine metagenome | isolation source: seawater | place: Mediterranean Sea | collected 2009
ATCGTCTACATTTTTTTTATAAGACAATCCCAGAGCTAATATTTTACTCCCCTTAACTGATTTACCAATATCATTTAAGGCCTCAGTCGATCTTTTTACAACGTATGATGGCATTGATGTATTGATCTCTCCTGCTAGTTCTATAAAACGCGTATTCATACCGTATTCTTTTGCTTTCCATGTGAGATAAAATGGATCAATGGGAATACAATGACCACCAAGACCCGGTCCGGGGTAGTAAGGTGTGAAGCCAAATGGCTTTGTAGCTGCTGCATCTATAACTTCATAAATATCAATACCCATTCTCTCAGTTACAATCTTCAACTCATTTACTAATCCTATATTCACTGCTCTATGAATGTTTTCAAGAACTTTTGTCATCTCTGCTACTCTTGGAGAAGAAACAGATACTGTTTGATCAATAATTTGATCATAAAGATAAGTAACGCATTTTAAACAGTTCTTTGTTACGCCGCTTACTACTTTTGGAATTGTTTGAGTATTAAATTTTTGATTTCCTGGATCCTCTCTTTCTGGTGAATAACCAACAAATAAATCATCACCAATATGAAATTCTGATTTTTTAGAGCCATTCTCTATTATTTGAGGTATGATTTCCTCCTCAGTAGTCCCAGGGTAGGTTGTACTTTCTAGAACCAATAATTGTCCATGCTTTAAGTAGGGTTTAAGCAATTTTATTGTACCATAGATATAGCTTAAATCCGGTTCGTTGTGGACTCCTAATGGCGTAGGAACGCAGATAATAATTGCATCAACATTTGAAATACTGGCAAAATCTACTGTTGCTTCTAAGCCTTTGTCGTTTGCGCTTGAAATAGCTTTATTGTCAATGTGTTTGATATATGATTCTCCGCTATTTATTAAATCAACTTTTTTATTATCTAAATCAAAACCAATAATTTTAAAATTTTCATCACAAAAACGTATTGCCAAAGGAAGGCCTACGTAGCCAAGCCCAACAATACCAATTACTGCATCTCTTGATTTAATTCGTGAAATAAACTGTTCAGTATAATTTTCAGATTTCATGTTAATGTTTGTTCCTTTTTGAGTAAAAATAAAAGCTTAAAGAAAATATTGTAGCTAGTATATATAAAATATTAATTATTAGATATAAGGCAGAGTATCTTCCGAAAAAGACAGGATTATTTGATTTATGACCAAAATATAGTGGGGAGCATAAAAACAGCAAAAAAATCAATGTTCCAGTGGCTCTTCTATCAAGCATTATCTCTTTACTTTTCTTCTTTAAAAAATTTCTTATTTTTCTAATTTTCTTTCGTTCATCTATATTATTTGATTGGATTGCTGATTTAATAAATGCTAATAAAAGACCAAAAAAAGTTCCAATAATTAATGAATAGATAAGTTTACTTACTAAATTTTTTCCATGTCGAGCTGTTGGAATCATTGGCCTATCTAGAATTTGAAAAATAGATGACTTTCCTACTTCTTCAATTTTTGCCAACTCTAATTGCTGTCTTATAGTTATAAATAGACCTTTTTGAATTTCAACGTCTCGTGATAATCTTTCCTGATCAAGCATTAAGGCTGGAGATAAAATTTGCCTATTCTTTTCTCTAAATTCTTTTAAAAGCTGTTCAGAATATTCCAAATCTGTTTGAACAGACTTAATTCTATTTTTAATAAATTTTATTTTTTCTTCTGATGCTTGATTTTTGAAATATTTATTAACTTTTTCTAGCTCCTCTAAAGCGGCATCAGCAAGTAGTTTAGAAAATTTTGGCTCATCTGATAAAACTGAAAGTGTATTAAACTGATTAGATGGATCCCTATCAAACTTTATCATTTCATTTAATGACTCCATAGCTTTTGAAGTGAGAGTATCGTTTTTTATAGAGGCTGTTTTCATTCCGTTTGACAATATAACTATTAGCGGTAATTTTTGATCAAATTTTGTTGTTTCAAATTCTCTAACTAAAAGAATTTTTGAGTACATTCTGCTTTTTAAAATTTCTGGAATTAAATCAACACTAGATAAGTCTTCAGGGCCGCTTGATTGAAATCCGAATCCAAATGCTGTTGGCAGACTCGAGGCTTGGTTCACCGTAGAAGATCCCTGCATTAAAAATGTTGCCTCGCTTTTGTATATTGGTTTTGAAATAAATTGTATATATGTAAAGGCTAGAAAGAAAAATATTAGTGGGACAAAAATTATTACCTTAAGCTGCTCTGCCATTCTTAAAATAATATCTGATAAGTTAATTGTATCTTCTTTGTTTTCATGTATTATAGTAGGTGATTGCGAAGTAACAGTGCTTTTATCATCTATATGAATTTTCAGGGCAATATGATGTGGGACATGATTTCTAGATTTCCAATTTGATACTGCCTGAGGTGTGGTGTTAAGAAAACGAGCAATTTCTGCAAGAGTACTTACTCCAATTGAATTCATTTTTTTTTCAAATTCAATAAAATTCATCTTTTAATTTTCCAACTGCTTTGATAGAATAACTGCTGTAATAACAGATGAAATGATTGAAGTCCAATTGGTTGCAAATTGAGTTATATTAAATGGTTCTGAAATTTCTTTATTTTTAACAACAATTGTTGAACCATCAATAACTTTTGGACTGAAAAATAATCTATTGGGCTTTATAATGCCATTTGGATATATAATTATTACGTCACGACGATCTGCATTTTGAGTAAATCCTCCAGCAGTTTTTACATAATAATTTATTCCTCTAAGATTTTTTAACTCAACAATTCCCGGATTGTAAACTTCACCTTGAACATTTATTGTTCTTGATGATTTTTTTATTATAACGCTGTCTCCTGGGAATAATGGAATTTCATCATTTTCCCATGCTACTTGAAATTTTGATTTTATTTCAGAATATTCTAAAAGATCACTATTATTTTGGATAATATCGCTTTCTCTAAAGATTTGAATACCCTCAAAAAGGGCATCATCGGTTAAGCCGCCTGCTCTTTGAATAAAAGATTGGAGAGTTTCATTTCTTTTAGTTATAGGATATGAGCCTGGAACATTGACCTCACCTAAAATTTTAATATTCTTGTTATTAAAAAAATTTATGTTTTCATGAATTACGATACGATCCAAATTATTTAAAGGAATGTCATTTGCTTTATTTTGCAACAGTTCAAATAAATTTACTTCGATTACATTTTCATATTTTGTGCTGCTATTTCTTCTGATAATCTCCGCTCTATCCATGTATACCGATCTTAGAAATGTTGTATCATCAAAACCAGATCCTAAATCAAGCAGATTTTTTAATGTCATTTTTTCATAAAAATTATATTTTCCGGGTCTTTTCACTTGTCCAATCAGATCAACAAAATTTTCGCTATCAAGCATCTCTAGAAGGACTACTACATCACCATCAATTACTTTAATATTCGCTGAATTTTCAATATCTACATAGAAATTTTGCTCTTTTATTGATTCAGTTCTTTCGTTTCGCGGCAAAACTCTATTTATTGATATGTTAGATGATGCTGAATAGATTGGTCCCCCAGCATAACCAATTAAATCTTTAACTGTCTCTCCTTCTAAAGACTCATAAATACCCGGACGCATAATTGCAGAATCAATTTTTACTGTGCTATTTCGAACACTAACCTTTACTATGTCTTGATCTTTCAGTTCAATTTTATTTGGCTTTTTTCCTTCGATCAGATATTGGTAAAGATCAACTGTTGTTGATTTATTATTTTCATGAATTATCTCAATTTTTCTTAAAGTTCCTGTAGTGTCTACGCCGCCAATTTGAATCAATCCGCTTATGAGATTAGAGAAAGGGTGTATTGCATAAACTCCAGGGTTTAATAATTCACCAACAAAGCTTACATTGATAGACTTAAGCTCACCCATTGATAGACTAAAAAATGAAGTAGGTCTTGATGATCCAAGAGTTGAATAAAATCTAGCAAACTGATCTTTCAAATATTTTTTTGCTTCATTTATTGTTAATCCAGTTGGGCTTAATAATCCTAATTTATCATCATAAATGTTACCATCTCGCATTATTGTGTAACTCTTTCGAATTTGATTTTCACCCCAGATTGTAATTATTAATTCATCTCCAGGACCAAGAACATATGATCCAGGAGCAGGAATATTCTCAAAAAACGCTAATGTATCCGACCTATTAAAAAAATTATATCCAAAATGCCCTGATAAAAATCGAAGAGAATCCCTTTCGTTGGTTCTATCTATGTTTGAGGCCAGAGAAATTAAATTTGGCTTTCCAGTTAAATTGTCAAACCGTTCTTCATCGCCACTATTTTTTTTAAAGACAGATTCCATTTCTATATCTTTTTTTATAGGAATATTATTGTAGCTAGATTGGGCATTTAAAAAATAATAGGGAGTTAGAAAGCAGAATAGTGTTAATTTAGAAAATTTAAACATTATAGTACTCCTTATACCATTTAACAAAAATAGGTATTCCTTCAGAAATATCTATATTAGGACAATATCCAAGCTTCGAAATTGAGTAATCTATATCAGCATGCGTTTCCACAACGTCACCAGGTTTAATTGGTTCGAAGTTAATTTTAGCCTTAATTCCAATTTGCTCTTCTAGGATATGCACAAGATCCATTAATTTTTCATTCTTATTATTACCTAAATTAAAAATTTCGTTCGAATAATTTTTATCTATAGCAGAACGTGTGCCATGTATAATGTCATCAATATAAGTAAAGTCTCTTTTCATATTTCCATTATTGTACACAGAAATTTTTTCTCCATTAAAAATTTTTTTTGAAAAAATATGAATTGCCATATCCGGCCTGTAATATGGACCATAAACTGTAAAATATCTAAGACCAGTAGTATGCAAACCATAAAGATCAGAATATGCGTGGCTTATTAATTCATTAGATCTTTTAGATGCACCGTATAAAGACCTTGGCTTGGAGACATCATCAAAAACGCTAAATGGTGTTTTTTTATTTTTACCATAGACGGAAGAACTTGATGCGTAGATAAGACCCTGTACTTCATAATCTTTGCATAGCTCAATAATATTAACGAAGCCATTAATATTTGAATCTACATAAACATATGGATTTTCTAAGCTATACCTAACACCAGGTTGGGCGGCTAGATTAACAACAATATCAGGTAAAAAATCTTTAAATATTTTCTTCATCCCATCTACGCTTGTTATATCACCTTTTTCAAATGTAAATTTTTTAAATTTTGTAAGTTTTTTCAACCTATGCTTTTTTAGTCCTACGTCATAATAGTTATTCAAGTTATCAACACCTAAAACATTAAAATCATCAGAAAGCAATGATTTGGAAAGGTGATAACCTATGAATCCAGCCGACCCAGTGACAAGTACTCTCATTTTATCAAATACACATTATGTTTATTATAAATTTTAGCAAATTTAAAAATTTTTTTTGATAAATTTCGTCTGTTATTAATTTTATAACTCCGCATCGTTATATTTATGTAAAGATATAATTAATACATAATAATACACATATTATACAAATTTCAACTATTTTATAAATAAAATATTTATACTAATTATTGATTATTAATAATTATTTTTATTAGTTATACTAAAAATAATTTTATAGTATTTTGTTTAATAATAAGAGTTAATTTAATTATGAAAATCTTTATTACAGGCGGTTGTGGTTTCATAGGGACTAATTTTATAAAAAAACTAGTACTAAATGAAAAAAATACTATCCTTAACTTCGACAAGATGACATATGCTGCAAATGCTGCAAATCTTTTATCTTTAAAGAAAAAAAAGTCATACCACTTTGTCAAAGGTGATATTGGGGATTTCTCTCTAGTTACAGACTGTTTTAATAAGTTTCAACCAGATCTAGTTGTTAATTTTGCTGCAGAATCACATGTTGATAGATCTATTGATAATCCTCGTAAATTCATTGAAACAAATATTCTTGGAACTTCGGTCCTTCTTGATTGTGCATACAAATATTTTATTTCTCATAAAAAAAATACCGATTTTAAATTTATGCATATAAGCACTGATGAAGTTTACGGTTCTTTAGGTAAAGATGGATATTTTTATGAAGACACTCCATATGCACCTAATTCTCCATATTCCGCAAGTAAAGCTAGTTCTGACCATCTAGTTAGAGCGTGGAACAAAACATATGGCTTGCCAACCCTAATTTCTAACTGTTCTAATAACTATGGCCCTTATCAGTTTCCTGAAAAGTTAATACCACTTTTAATTGCTAACTGCCTTGATTATAAAAAGCTCCCTATCTATGGAGATGGTTCAAATATCCGAGATTGGCTCTATGTTGAAGATCATTGTGATGCAATAATTTCATTAGTTCAAGCTGGAACTATAGGTGAATCTTATAACGTTGGATGTGGAAATGAGCTATCAAATCTTGAAATTGTTCATAAAGTATGTGATACATTGGACATCTTAAAGCCTCTCAATAACGATAATTATCGCAACTTAATTTCTTTTGTAGATGATCGTCCAGGCCATGATTATAGATATTCAGTAAATACATCTAAAATTAATGAGCATACCGGCTGGTCACCAAATTTTAAATTTGAAGATGCCTTAATACATACAATCAAATGGTATATTGATAATGAAGGATGGTGGAGAAATATACAAAAAAACCAATACAATCAGAAAAGATTAGGGAAGTTAATTTAATGTATTCACATTTTGTGTATACATTAAATTATAGTATAATAAAATGATCTTTAATAAAATTGTCCTCTTAAGACATGGAGAAAGTGAATGGAATAAAGAGAACAAATTTACAGGGTGGACTGATGTTGATCTATCTAAAAATGGAATAGCTGAGGCAAAGAATGCAGGAGCCATGCTTAAAAAAAGCAATTTTTCATTTGATTTAGTATACACATCATGTTTAAAGCGTGCAAATTTGACTATGGATATTTGTTTAAGAGAATTGCTTTCTTCAGATATTGAGTCCATATATGATTGGAGACTAAATGAGAGGCACTATGGAGCATTACAGGGACTAAACAAATCAGAAACCGCAAAAAAATATGGCAAAGAGCAGGTTTTTATATGGAGAAGAAGCTATGATACTCCTCCTCCGCCTTTAGAATTAAATGACAAAAGACATCCGGCAAATGATCCTAAGTATAATAATATCAGCGCTTTATTGCCCAATTCAGAATCATTAAAAGATACATACAATCGATTATTTCCCCTTTTAACTAAAAAAATCCTCAAGCAGGTAAAATTAAGAAGAAAAATCCTCATTGTAGCACATGGTAATTCGCTACGTGCTGTTGTCAAATATCTTGATAAAATATCTAATGATGAAATTGTTAATTTAAATATACCAACAGGGCAGCCACTAGTATACGAATTAGATGAAAATTTATCTCCAATAAAAAACTTTTATTTATAGAAATATTTTGAAGAATAATATTTACTGGACCTTAAACGGCCGACAGCTGTGTGATTTAGAATTAATCCTTCTAGGGGCATTTAATCCTTTAGAGAGCTTTTTATCAAGAGCCGATTATGAATCGGTAATAGAAAATATGAGATTATCTGATGGCAAATTATGGTCTTTGCCTATTACCCTTGATGTGGATGATGGATTTGTTCAAAACATAGAGAAAGGGTCAAAAATTTTTCTCAAAGATAAAGAAGGTTTTTCGCTAGCAAGTTTAAAAATTAACGATATTTGGCAGCCGGATTTAAAAAATGAGGCTTTGTTGGTATATGGAACAACTGACACTAAACATCCAGGAGTTGATTATTTATTAAATGTAGGGAATAATAATTACATTTCTGGCTACTTAGAAAAAATTTCACTTCCTCGACATTACGACTTTTTAGATCTTAGACATTCCCCAAATGATCTCAAATCACTGTTTAAGGCTAGAAATTGGGATAAAATCATAGCTTTTCAAACTCGAAACCCTATGCACAAGGCGCATTACGAACTAACTAAAAAGGCCATGTTAGAAATTAGTGCAAATCTTCTCATTCACCCTGTTGTTGGTATGTCGAAACCTGGCGATATTGATCATTATACACGCACGAGGTGTTATCAGCATATATTAGATGAATACCCAAAGGATTCCGCTTTGATTAGTCTATTGCCTCTAGCAATGAGGATGGGTGGTCCAAGAGAGGCTGTTTTACATGCAATAATCCGTAAAAATTATGGATGTACGCATTTAATTGTGGGTAGGGATCATGCAGGTCCAGGTGTGGATTCCAATGGAAATGCTTTTTATGGGCCATATGAGGCACAAAATCTATTATCTAATTTTCAAGATGAAATAGGTATTGAAATAATTCCATTTAAATTCATGGTTTTCATACCAGAAAGAAAAGAATATTTACCCATAGATGAAGTTAAAGACGATGAAAACTATGAAACACTCTCAGGAACAGAATTAAGACAGTTTCTTGATGAAGGCAGAGATATTCCCGATTGGTTCACATTTAAGGCTGTATCCAAGGAATTAAGAGCTTCTAGGCCCCCTTTGAATAAAAGAGGGTTGACAATTTTCTTCACTGGGCTTTCTGGATCAGGGAAGTCTACTCTTGCAAATGGTTTATTAATTAAACTTATGGAAGAAGGAAGTCGCCCCGTAACGCTTCTTGATGGTGATATTGTTAGAACCCACCTCTCAAGTGAGCTCGGGTTTTCCAAGGACCACAGATCAATAAATATTCGACGCATAGGTTATGTTGCCAGTGAAATCACAAAAAATGGCGGTATCGCTATTTGCGCCCCTATAGCTCCATACGAAATTGACAGAGATTTTAATCGTAGTTTAATTTCAGAATTAGGGGGTTTTATTGAAATTTACGTTAATACTCCCATAGAAAAATGCGAGCAACGCGACGCTAAAGGATTGTATGCGTTGGCAAGAGAAGGAAAGATTAAAGAATTTACTGGAATTTCAGATCCCTATGAGGAACCAATTAATGCAGAAATCGTTATAAACTCAAGTGGTAAAAGTCCTAATAAATTAGTTGAGGAAATTTATGAAAAAATCGTTAATATGGGTTTTATAGAGGAGGTCAAGTGAAGGGTATTATTTTAGCAGGCGGTTCCGGTACTAGGCTCTTTCCAAGTACGCTAGCAATAAGCAAACAGTTATTACCAGTTTACGACAAACCAATGATTTATTATCCACTTTCCATACTGATGCTCGCTGGTATAAGAGACGTTTTGATCATTTCAACCCCAGAAGATTTACCAAAATATAAATCCTTGCTATCAAATGGCCAATCCCTTGGAATGAATTTTTCATACAAAGAACAAGTTTCACCAGATGGACTAGCGCAAGCATTTACCCTTGGTGAGGAATTTATTGGTAATGAAAATGTATGTTTAATCCTAGGCGACAACATATTTTACGGTAGCAACCTACCGAAAACGCTTAGAACTATAGTAAAAGACGTCAATGAATCGAATACTGCCACTGTGTTTGGATATTATGTTAATGATCCCGAAAGGTATGGCGTTATTGAGTTTGATGACAATGACAATCCTCTATCTATAGAGGAAAAACCATCTAACCCTAAAAGCAATTATGTGATACCAGGTCTTTATTTTTACCCAAATGACGTTGTAAAAATTGCAAAAAATCAAAAACCATCGGATAGGAATGAGCTTGAGATAACGGATACAAACATAGCCTATTTATCACAAAAAAGATTAAAAGTTGAGAAATTAGGAAGAGGTTGCGCTTGGCTTGATACTGGTACGCACGACTCTCTTTTGGAGGCTTCACAGTTTGTGCAGATATTAGAAAAACGGCAGGGCGTTAAAATATCATGTGTTGAAGAAATTGCATTCAGAATGGGCTACATTGACAGAGACGCTCTTTCAGCTGCTGGCAAAAAAATGAAAAATAATCCCTACGGTGATTATTTAGTATTGGTTGCAAAAGAGAACTAGGCCGATCTACTTTTTATCAAATTTTTAATTCTTATAGTTAAGTCCTCTCTGGTTTTTCTAAAATTAACCAAATCATCTGGATTTGAACCCCATCCCTTAAATGGATCTTTAATGCTCCAATGTATACGCTCCACTCTTCCAGGAAAAACTGGGCAAACTTTATCAGCATTATCACAAACTGTAATTACAATATTTATATTTTTACTTAAAAAGTTTGAAATTGGATCCGAAGTGTGAGATGTAATGTCAATTCCTATTTCTTTCATTACTTTTATACTCATTGGGTGAACTAAACTAGGATGGGAACCAGCGCTAAAAACATCAAAATTATCACCCGCTATTTTCCTCATAATGCCCTCAGCAATTTGAGATCTGCACGCATTTCCAGTACATATGAAAATTATTTTTTCTTTTTTTGGCATCTAAAAACTTATGGATTTGTCATTAACCTATTATAAACATTATAATTCAATTAAATTTTATCATGGATAATA
>MDTB01124299.1_pt1 | contig 10433 bp, 7 predicted proteins | sample 811161 | NCBI WGS metagenome assembly MDTB01 (sample SAMN05326650, study PRJNA326480) | marine metagenome | isolation source: seawater | place: Mediterranean Sea | collected 2009
GTTATTTTTTTTAAAATTTCTTTTGGTACATAAGTATCAATTCCAATAACTTTCTTTCCACCAATAATATTAAATATTGAGGAGTAATATAAAAGAGATCCACTCCAAGCCACTCCTACTTCAATGAAATAATCAGGCCTTGATTTAAAAATTAGTTCTTGATGAATAATTAAATCCTGCGGTAGTTGTAGTATTGGTTCTCCAAACCAAGAAGTTTGATGTGCAAGTCGTTTTTGGAGAGCCTTCTCTAAAAAAACTTTATATAATTTAAAATAAGTACTTTTTTTAAACAGATTATGGCTAACTTTATTATTTATTTTAATAAACTTATTTTTAGAAATAATTTTGTTTTTCATGGATAATTTTATACATTAAAAAATACCTTATTAATAAAAGAATATGTCAAACTTAACAATTTTAGCAGTTGCTTATAAACCTAAGATCGATCTTGTTTCTAGATTAATAGAAAATTTTAGTCAAGATTATCCAATTCTAATAGTCAACAATTCACTTAGTAAAATTAATAAAAATTTTTATAACATAAAAAATGTCGAGATTATTGATAATTCATCAAACTTAGGAAATGGGGCTGGTATAAACGTCGGTTTACACAAAATAAAAACTAAATATGCTTTATATTTAGACTTTGACTCTTTTATTGATAAAGATAACTTTAAAAAATTATATGATTATGCTGAAAAATTGAATGACTTTGCGGTACTAATACCAAATTCAAAAAGTGATAATGGTGTTGAGCCATACAAGACATGGCAAAAAGAAGGATCAATTATGTTTTTTAATTTAAACAAAATAAAAAATAAAATTTTTTTTGATGAAAAATATTTTTTATATTTTGAGGAGATGGATTTTTTTTTTAATTGTCTAAAGAAAAATTTTGATGTTTTTTTTGTTCCAAAAGTAAGAATAAAGCATGAAAAAGCTACATCCTCTTATGAGAATAATACATTAAAAGCATTAAGAGCTTGGCACTATGCATGGTCGCAATTTTACTTTTATAAAAAAAATTTTGGAATAATTATTGCTTTGGGTAAATGTGTTCCTATACTGATGAAAGACATTATAATGTCATTTTTTTACCTGTTAACATTGAATATTAAGTCTTATAAATTCAGATACTATAGAATAAGTGGTTTTTTAAATTCTATAATTGGATTCAGATCTTGGAAAAGGATAAAATAATTTTTAGTAAAATATTAATGATTTAATCGACAGCTAAAGTAACTTGTCTATTTTTAACCTCATGTGTTTCTACATTTTGAAAATTAAAATACCATCTACCAAATTTAGATTCGGTATCTAATTTTTTATCACCCAAAAAAACTGGATCAACACCATGAATGAGTCCAGGAAAAAATATAACAGAGTCACCTTTGTTAACTTTTTGATCTATTTCTACTTTTTTTCCATCAGCATTTAATAAATAAAAACCTCCAGCGTCATAGTCTTTTCCAAATTCAGACCCAAAAATTCCATGATTAATTATACTTATGTTAACTGGATCTGTATGCTTGCTTATCTCACCCCCACCTAATGGATAATGAATTACATGCAATCTCTCCACAACACCTTTTTTCGGTTTATTGGGTGTAACTTCCTCAGGTGACAAACCATTAAGCACTTTAAGTTTTTGATAAATTTTTAAAATATTTTTATAAATTTTAAGATTATCACCATTCCAAGAGAAAAAGTAAAACGATCTATCTACTGTTCTATAACCACTTTTAGTATTATTAGATATATAAAAACCATTTTTACAACCCTCTAGGATTTTCGGTGATATTGGGGAATTATTAATATAAAATTCTTGAAGTTTGTTAATCGAATTATCAACAAAACTTTTATCTAATGTATTTCTTAAAATAAAAATATCACCGTTAAATAAACTTTCTACACAATCTATAGTGAATTTTTTATTTTTAAGGTTTTCAGTATATTCGAGATAATCATACTCTCTTACACCTCTAAAAAATCTGTTAATTTCCTTTTTTTTTAGTTCTGATATCTTTTTTTTAATTTCGTCTAACATTTAATTTTACATTAATTCTTTAAATTTAAATCTTCAATAATTTTATTCATTATTAGGGTCACTCCGTAAAAACTAAGGTGATTATGATCATCATATAAAACAATATCTTTATTAGTTGAAATACACCTATTATCAAACTTACAAAATACATCATCAGAAGGAATCAATTTTATTTTATCCATTTTACTTTTTTTATAAATTTCATCTGTTTTTTCAATTCTTTTTAAGTACAGATCTTTTGAAATAGTTAAGTTTTTTGTTTGTTCAATCATTTTCAATCCTCGTACAAAATTTGGATTAAAACCAAGTTCAGGAAATGGATAAATTATATATAGTCTATTTGATAAATTTGATAAGAAATTAAGTGTCTCAATAATATCCTGTTCTATGTTTATATTGCTTTTTGAAACAAATCTTCTTTTAGCGTCAAGTTTTTTTTGTAAAGATAATTTTTGTTTTGTACTCCTAATCTCGTTTATCTCCAGATTATTAAAATATTTTCCAGTAGTGGCTACTGGCATCATCCCACCATATATAATATAAAAATTATTAATATTATTTATTGTTTGAATTCTTTTTTTATTTGCAGTTTCGTCACAACCTTTATCTTTTTTATAAAAATTTTTAAATTCGCGTCTCTCTAAGTGAAAGTTTTTAATAAATAAACATCCGTTAGAAGTTAAATCGTAAATTTCAAAATCATTAGGATAATTTTTAGCCGTGTAATCAACAAAAGTTTTTATTGTACTATCTCCAAGAAAAACTAATTTTATTTTTTTTTCCCTATTTTCATTTTCTAAAATCTTTTTTGAAAAATCTATTTTATATTCATTTGAGTAAACATATTGAAGTCTGCTTTTAATACCTTTGTTTTCAATAACATAAATTAATATTGTCAATATTATTATTGCTTTTGAAATTAGGATTACTGATATTTTTTTAAAACTTATGCTTTTATTTCTAAATGGTTTTTCAATTATGAAATAGCTTAAAACAGATATGAAAAATATAAAAGTTGCTAGAAAAAGTTCAGTTATTAATTTTCCGTCAAATATTTGATTTACCCTTGCAAATGCAAATATTGGATAATGCCAAAGATATAATGAGTAAGATATTAAACCTATCCCTACAAAAAGCTTTGATGATAAGATTTTTGTAATAAATTCATCCTTATTTGAAAACCAAATAATTAAACAAGTTCCAAAAATTGGAGAAAGAGTAATAATTGAGGGGTGTAACATTTTATCATCAAAAAAAATAATTGAGTGTATTATTAATAATATTCCAATAAGAGGTGCGGTATTACTTAAAATTTTGTTTTTTGAGTTTAAGCCTTTATTTATTTCAGCATAAGCAAGTAAAGTTCCAGCCATTAGTTCCCATATTCTCGAGTATATAAAATAAAAATTACTTGAAGGAAATTTATGAGCTGCAAATTGAGCTGAGATCAAACTTAAAACAAAAAATAAAATTAATAATCTATCAAAATTTCTGTTTAAAATTTTTAATCCTAAAAATAGTATAGTTGGAAATAAAATATAATATTGTTCCTCGACAGAAAGTGACCATGTGTGAAGTAATGGATTGTATAGTCCATCAATTGCACCATACTCGAGTCCAGAGTAATGAAAATAAAAATTTGATCCAAAAAAGATTGAGTAGATAGCTGATTTTGAAAAATTTAAAAATTCATTTGGTAAAAGTAAAAACCAACTTGTTATCGTTGAAAATAATATAACTACTAGAAGAACAGGTATTATTCTTCTTATTCGCCTCTCGTAAAAATAATTAAATGAAAATGATCCAGTTGTATTTATTTCATAAAATATAATTTTGCTTATTAAGTAACCAGAAATTACAAAAAAAATATCTACCCCAATAAAACCCCCGGGGAAAATATATTTTCCATTGAAAGATACTTGAGCATGGTAAAGTATAACGACACCTACGGCTATTGCTCTTAAACCATCAATTTCTGGTCTATAAACTAATTTCATTAGGTTGATGTAAAATTATATAAAAGACTTACTATAATTTCTTTTATAAGCCTACTATAATTTTTTTAAAAGAGCTATGGTTGAATCTGTTTCTAAAGTTAATAAAAAATTTTCATCATCTAAATTGATAATATCTCTTACTCTACTTCCAATATTAATTACTTCATGTGTTAATAATTTTTTTGATTTTTCGTCAATAGATATGACATGTAATGACATATCTCCCTCAGATGGTTTGTTTCCAAGAGAACCAAATATAAAAATCTGATTTTCATCACTAAACTTAACAATTTGAGATATACCGATAGACGGCACAAAATATTGAATAGGTTCCTCAAATCCATATTTTTTGTGCGATTTGTGAAGTGGGGCAATTTTATAAATTTTATGAGAATCATTTCTTTCCTTGTAACCATAGTGTTCACCATAAGATGATATCGGCCAACCAAAATTCTTTATTTCACTCCCTAATGAGGTATTTATATTAACTTCGTCACCACCCATTGGACCATGTTCTGTTGACATAACTATATTTTTTTTTTCATCAACCCATAGACCTTGTACGTTTCTATGTCCTTTAGAGATTGTTTTATATAAGCCAGGATTTAAAGGATCTAGCATCAAAATTTTACCAAATATACTTTCATCATCCTGTGCAAGCAATCTGTCTAAATATTCACCATTTGAAAAAACAATTTTTTCATTAAAAGATACCATACGTCCTCCAGCAGAATGTGGGGTAAACCCCAATTCATTATTTTTTAAAATACAGTCATTTGGATAAAAAAACTTTATAAATTCGAGTTTTTCATAATTCATTTTTGCTCTTAATATTGATGTATTAAAACAGTTCTCTTTAACTTCTCTATTATACGAAAAATATAAAAAGCCATTTTTATAAAATAAATCTTTTATTCCATAATTAGAATTGGAATAAAAATCCTCATACTTAATAAGTGTTTTGATATTACTTTCTATAATTTTTGATGAAAATTCTTCTTTTTCAAAGTCTGTAATATTAAAATATTGAAATTTACCGTTTGCAGATAATAGAATTAGTTTATCATTAATTTTCTCTGCATATATAGAGCCTGATCTAGCACTAGAATGTTTTTTGATTTTTAAAAAATCTTCGTTATATTCTATAAAATTGTATTTTTGTTTATTAATTGTAATAATTTTATTGTCTTTAAGATAGAAAACTCCATATCCTCTTTGTTCAAAAATTTCACCCAAAAGCTGATCCTTTTTATTTATATCAAATCTCAATCTATCTTTAAACTCGCTAAGACTGATATTCTCTTTTCTTTGAGCAATAATCGTATTCTCTAATTGTTTTATATATTTGTACGGGAAAAGAAATTTTTTTATCAATTCTTTACTTTCTTGAGGAATATAAGACTTTAAATTACCTAAAGAATTTTTGTTTCCTATAATTAAAAAATTAGAAATTAAATAAATAAAAAAAATAAAAGAAATAAAAATTAAAAATTTTTTTTTTTTAGTCATTTTTTAGCTTTCTTAAAGGTTATCAATATTTATTATTTTATCACAAAAGTATAATGACTCAGCTTTGTGGGTGGATATTATTAGTGTCTTGTTTTTATGAAAATTGTCCTTTATGTCGCGTAAAATTTCGTTTTCAGTATACTTGTCTAGTGCTGAAGTTGCTTCGTCGAGTATTATTAATTCAGCTTCTCTATAAATAGCTCTAGCAAGAACAATTCTCTGCCTTTGGCCCCCCGAAATATTTTTTCCATCCTCCCCAATCAAAAAATTGATACCCTCTTTTTTTTCATCCACTAAACTCTTGAGTTTTGCAAAAGCAATTGCCTCTTCAGCTTTTTGCATGTTTATTTCCTCTTTTTTTTCAGCAAAAGCAACATTTTCTAAGATAGACCCATTTAACAAATAATTTTTTTGTGAAATATAACTTATCTTTTGCTGCCAACTATAAATTGTTTCATCGTCAAGTTGTCTATCATCTAAAAAAATTTTTCCATTTGCTGGAGATAAAATTCCACAAATTATATCCAGCAAAGTTGATTTTCCGCTTCCAGATGAACCTATAATTCCAATTGTATTATTCTTAAAAATGTCTAAATCTAGATCATTAAAAATTTTTTTTGAACTGTTAGTACCATAGAAAAATGAAATCTTTTTCAAAGAAATTTTTTTATAATCGAAGTTTTCTTGATTTTTTTTCATATCTTGTTTTTTATTGAAAGTAAGCATCAAGTTTTGAACTCTTTTGATCGTATCTATTTTATTATAAAATCCACTCGATTGATAAATAATTCTTGTTACAGATGGAAGAGCTCTGAATATTAAAGCAATAATAAAACTAATAGTTACTGTAGTCTCATTTAAATTTTCATTGGTAATGGTCATAATAATAATCAAAAATGCAATAGCTGTAACAACAATAATCTCTAACAGAAACCGCGGTATTTCTAATAAGAAAGAATTTTTTACATTAATATTTGCTTGTTTAGATATATTAGTGCTAAATTTTTCAATAAAGAAATTTTGTTTTTTTTGAAGAATAATATCTTTTATACTTCCTATACTATCTAGATAGTTATTAATTAATCTTTCATTGTAAAAATTTATTAATTCTCCATATTTTTTAAACTTTCCCTTAGAAAGAAATAAAAACACAATTATAAAAATTACTGAAAAAATCATTATCGATAAACCTAAATAAAAATTACTGAAAAAAATAATTGTTAATATTAGTATTAGAATACAAACCTCAATTGCTATTCTAATGAAATTTTCAAGTACAATAATGTATGAAGCTAAAATACCTAAATTTCTCATTATCTCTGGTTTACTATTTCTTAAAAACAAATCATAAGAAGAGTTTAAATAGTGGGAAAAGATTCTAGATGAAAAGTTAATTTGTATGTCGTATAAAAAACGCTTTTGATAATAAATTAGAAATGCATTAAAAATATTCTTTATCGTAAAAAAAAATACCAAAAGTGATAAAAAAAAATAAATTTGTTGATTTTTAGAAAACTTTTCAAAAAAATTAAAAGATAAAAAAGAAATTTTTTCTTCAGAAAATATTATTTTAATAATCGGTAAAAGTAGGGATAAGGATGCTATTTCAAGAAATAACAAAAATATTATAAAAGCAACGATCCATTTAAATTTTTTTTTTTCTGAAAACTCAAGACCATTATATATTGAGAGAAATAACTTCAACTTTTTAATCCTATCATTTTCTCAATTTTAGGTTCAAAATGCCCCTTATGGTTTTGAAATTTGTCAGATGAAAAAAAATAATTTGTTAAAGCATATCTACAATTCTCTTTTAAGGGTTTTCCTCTATGCAAATAACTGGTGTCTACTAAAATAAGAGTTCCAGTTTTTCCCGTTATATCTACAATTTTATTTTTTCTATTACTTAAAAGCATTGATACTTCTTTTTCAGAGAATCTTGTATTTGGAAATTTATTTTTTAATTTTAAAAATAATTTTAACATAAACATATTTTTATTTGAATTTTCTATCAATTGAAAAGGGCCATTGTCGTTATTAACATCTTTTAAATATAAAATAGATTTAAATTGCTTAGAATATGAGTCTTTGTGCCAACCATTACCTGAGCCTAAATTATTTTTTGTAAAATTTGTTCTATTAGCCATTATCATATAAAGACCAATTTTTTGTTTTAAGTAAAGTTCTCCAACCCTTTTACTAAAATCGATAAAATTTTTTAAAATTGAAGTTAATTCAAATGATATATTTTCAGCTCCAAAAATTCGTGTGTCTGAATTCATTTGGTCTCTCCATGTAAGATTTGGATAATCATCCATGAACTTATCAATTATATTTATTGTTTTATTACACATCTCTTGGGATAAGAAATTTGGTATTTTTACAAATCCTTTTTTTTTTAGAATATTTAAATAATTTTGTAATAACTCAAAATCTGGATCTTCAAATACTTCAAGAGTTTTTTTTTCTTTTAAATACTGATACTTTTTATATCTTAGATATTGTTTAAAAAAATTAATATTCATTGCTTTACCTAATATATTAATTATAAGAAAATTTTAACACTCAAAATTTAAACAAAATTAAAGATTAATCTAACTTTTAATGTCAAATTTAACTATAATTTTAATGCTTAAGGAAAGACAAGAATATAATTATAGATTTATAAATCATTTTTTAGAAAATAACATTAATTATAAACTAATTATTTCCGATGGTAGTAAGAAAAAAGTAGAATCTAATATTTTAAAACTTATTAAAAAAGAACAAAATATAACATACATTAAATATCCCGAGGATAGGTCTTATGAATTATTTTATAAAAAAATCTCAAATTCTTTAAAACTTGTAAAAACAAAATATGTTTTTTTTGCATCAAACGATGATTTTATAATTTATAAAAATATAAATAAATGTTTAAATTTCTTGAGAAAAAATAATGATTATATAGGTGCTGGTGGTACTATGGTAAGTTTTAACTTGATTAAAAATAAAAATAAGCACTTTAAACTAAAAAATGTCAAAACTATTTATAAAAAAATCAATTTAGATAAAAAAAGTAAAATGGCTAGATTGACTACATTTATAAATAATTTTTCTGATTTACCTAAATGTAGTATAATGAAAAAAAATGTTCTTATGCAGGCATATAAAGTCTCTAGTAATTTTTTTCAAAATAACATTGAGCTTAAAGACCATTTTACTGCTTTATTTAATATTATTCATGGAAAAATAAAAATTTTTAACAGTCCTTTAATTTTCCATCAACATCATTTTGACTCTAATAAATCAGAAGGTAGCCAAAGAACGAAGATAATTAAAAAAAATATACAATCAAAAAATTTTATAAATGACTTAATTATTTTTGATCGAATTTTAACAAAAAAATTAAATCAAAAAAAAAATTTTATACTAAAACTTTATTTCGAAAAAGTAATAGGAAAAGTGTTGAATCAATTCCACATTAAAAGTGAGCCAAGTGTAAAACAGATGCTAGGATTAATTATTAAAAAAATAAAAAGGAAAACAAATAAATCGGATTCAAGATATAAAGAAAATTCCAATTTAGAAATACTTAATCTAACAAATATGATAGAAGAATTTTTGACTACTTTAAAAAATGAAAAATAAAGAAAAGGATAATTTTACAAATCAAATTTTAAAAAAAATAAAAAAAAAGACTATTAAAGTTGGGATCATCGGATTAGGTTATGTTGGTTTAAAACTTCAAATACAATTTGCACAAAATAAAATAAATACTTTTGGTTTTGATAAAGATAGAATAAAAATTTTAAATTTAAAAAAAAACCTATCACCAATTTCTTATATCAAAAATAAAGAGCTTCAAAGAATCTCAAAATTTACAGAATTTTATAATAATTTTAATAATATTAAAAATTGTGATATTGTTATTATCTGTTTGCCAACACCTCTAACTCCAAAATATACACCAGATCTTACCCATATTAAAAATGTAATGATTAAAATCACAAAATTTTTACGCAGCGGCCAAACTATAATATTGGAAAGCACAACTTATCCAGGTACAACAAAAGAATTTATAATTTCAAAGTTAAAAAAATTCTCAATAGGTAAAAATTTTTTTGTTGGCTACTCGCCAGAAAGAGAGAATCCGGGTTCAAAAAATTTTACTTTTTATAATACACCCAAAATAGTTTCCGGATATACTAAAAACTGTCTTAAAATTGTTAATAGCCTTTATGGTAAGGTTGTTAAAAAAACAGTTAAATCTAGTGAGATTAGATATGCGGAAACAGCAAAAATATTTGAAAATATTTATAGAGCTGTAAACATAGCCTTAGTTAATGAGATGAAATTTTTATTAAATAAAATGAATATGGATGTTAATAAAATAATTGATTTAGCAAGTACTAAACCTTTTGGTTTTTCAGAGTTCAGACCAGGTCCTGGAGTTGGTGGTCATTGTATTCCTATTGACCCCTTATATCTTGCTTGGGTTGCCAAAAAAAACGGTTTTGACTCAAAGTTTATTAAATTAGCATCAAATATAAATATAAATACAACAAAAAAAATTACAAACGAAATTATAAAAATTGCAAAAAAAACAAAAACGAAAAAAGTACTTATTATAGGATTGTCTTACAAAAAAAATATAGAAGATAAAAGAGAATCTGCATCTATAAAAATTTTTCAAAAGCTTTTAGAAAAGAAATATAAAGTATCTTTTATTGATCATTTAGTCAAAAATGTTTTTATTAACAGGCGTAGTCATGAAACAATAAATTTGAATTATAAAAATATTAAAAATTATCAAATGGTCATATTGGGAACTGATCATGATTATTTAGATTATGCAAAAATCCTAAAAAATTCAAATATTCTTATAGATTTAAGAAATA
>MDTB01158409.1_pt1 | contig 10433 bp, 20 predicted proteins | sample 811161 | NCBI WGS metagenome assembly MDTB01 (sample SAMN05326650, study PRJNA326480) | marine metagenome | isolation source: seawater | place: Mediterranean Sea | collected 2009
AAGTTTGTCATGTCTGCTGTAAAGATAGTAGATGATGCTCGTTGACTTGTTGCCGCGATTACATATATTTCAAATGTTCTACTTGCTGTATCTTTTCCGTCTGTAATTGCTACTGTGAACTGATAACTTTTACTTAAAAAATTGTTTGTAAAGTCATAACCATATTGGTCATAAAGTGTGTCGTCAAACCCTTCGTCTCTTGCTCCAGCATCTACTACAGGTGTTGTAAATCCTGTAATCCTACCTGTGTCTGACATAGTTAGTCCAGGAGGTAAAGATCCAGATAATAGTTTGTAAGTTACAGTATCTCCCATATCAGGATCTACTGATTGTATTTGTAAGTCTACTTCAGTACCATCAATGTAAGTTCCTATTCTACCCTCATTGGTACTAAACAATGGAGTGTCTTGTCCTGTTACTGTTACTGAAAATGTTCTGTCTGCTACAAAGCCATCTGCTGATACTCTCAAAGCAAATCTACTTGTAACGTCTTGTGATACTCCTTGTGGAATACCTGCTACTTTTACATTACTTGTTGGTCTACCTTCTAGTACACCATCACGTCTTACTAGTAATCCATCAGGTAATTTACCTGCTATCAAAGAATATACCATGTCTGAACCGCCGGCATCTGCTACCATAGGTAAGACATAATATTGTTGTTCTTGGATAGTACCTAGACTACCCTCGGGTGTTTTCCATACGGGTCTGCTCATACTATTATTTATGTTAAATTGTTACCAGGTGGATACTGCTACACGTTTCCAAATACTTGATGTACCGTCGTAATTTGCTGTACATAGGTAGATATAATTTGTATCATATGCTATATCACCCTTTGAATCACCACTAGCACCTACGGCACTTGTTGGTGTGTATATTGTATCAATGTGTATTCTATTTCCTGTTGCTTTAAGGTTATTTGCTGTGAGAACGCCATTTATTGTAGCGTCCGATTGAACTGTTAAAATACCAGAGCCATTTGGATCTAATATTAAATTTAAATTTGATACTGTTGTTGATATTGTATTTCCTGTAATATCAACATTAGAATCTACAGGACTTCTTTCCCATAAATTTTGAAAGTTTGTATTGACTTTTACAAGAGCATCTCTTAGATAATCTCCTGAGCCGTCATCTGCTATTGTGCCTACGTTTATAATTTGTCTTGTGTATGCCATTAATGTAAGTCTACCCAAACGCCGTTAGCATAACCTTTAAATTTATGATCACTGCTGTTGTAGTATACCATTCCATTTACTGGTGTACCTGGAGCACTACCTTGAGCGTTCAGTTGAACTTTGTCAGCACTTGTAGAACTAGTGGTTGCTGTGTTTGTGAATACAGTTAACCATTGAGCAGATGCTGAACCTAAACTCTTTGTACCATTAGCATTAGGAAGTATATCACTTGCTACCACTACACTACCTGTTCCTGCTGGATCAAGTATAATGTTTTCATTTGATGAAGTAGTTGAAATTGTATGTCCTGATATGGCAATATCTTCAACTATAAATTCACCTGTAGCACCATTGTAAGTCAACATTGTGCTAGAACTTAGGTCACCGTTGGAGTTTGTGTACACAAGAGCATTGTCATTGTGGTCTGCTAGATTTAAAACATTTCCTGTATCAACTACAACTTTACCAGTTCCTTGTGGCGCTAGTGTTAAGTTACCGTTTGTATTTGTAGTTGTTATTGAATTACCTGTGATGTCTACATTAGTACCAGCGGCACCGGCATCATATAATTCATTAAAATTATCGTTTACTTTATCAAATGCTGATCTAAGCGAATCACCTGTTCCGTCGTTAGCACTTGATCCTATATTGATACTTTGTTTGGCCATGTTTTGTTCCTATAATATTATAATGTATTTATGTTCTTAAACAGCAAATGATTCGCCACAGCCACAGGATGCTGTTGCCATTGGATTTTTAACTGTTAGGTATGAACCACCTAATTCTGTTATATAATCAATGGTACTTCCCATAATATACATCTCTGCTATGGGTTCAATTAGTAGTTGTTTACCACTTGTTAGGTCAACTTCTATATAGTCGCCTTTTTTCTCGTTCATAAAGTCCCATTCATATTTAAAGCCACTACAACCACCACCTTTTACACTAAATTTAACGTATTTTTTATCGTTGTTAGTTGTTGCTTCTAATAAGTAACTCTTTGCTTTATCTGTTATTTGTATCATCTAGGATTCCAATTATCATAATCAGGTTCTGGTGAGCTCATAAATCCTAAATCCATCTGTGCTAGTTCACTAGCATATTCTGGTGTAAATGTAGGATCAAATGTCATCTCTACCTTAACTGTATTTACTCCTTTTGCCGCCTCAATGGCTTCTTTTACCCATATAGGCATTTCACCTGCTACCGGACAAAAGGGTGAAGTAAGTGTCATTTTACATTCAATATTGTTGTCTTCAACTATGTCAAGTTTGTAAATTAATCCTAAATCAAAAATATTAATACTGATCTCAGGATCAAATACTTTTCTTAAATTTGCTATGATCTCATCTAGCATTTTAGGATCTTGTTTTGTAGTCTTAAATTCAAATGTACCATCTTTACTAGGGTACCTATTATATATTTGAGTCATTAGTCTATATGATTTACCTTTACTACTAAACTTTTGTCAGGAATACCATCTAATTCACATTGACAACCAAGTCTGCTTCTATCTGTTCTATTTGAAGTATATACCAACTGATCTTCTTCATCTTCGTTTGGTGTAGTTGAATATCCTTCTACTACTTCTACGTGACAAGTGGCACATATACAAGATCCTCCACAGTCGCCCCACGGCTCTCCTTTGAAGGAATCATAAAGTGCCACCATAATGTTGTCAGAGTCATTATACTCCACGTTGAAATCTCTTCCGCTTCGTGTAATGACTCTAAACGTTTTCATGATTAGCCTTTTTTAATCATGCCAGCGATGCCCCAAATGATAGCGGCGTAAGCCACCCATTTAAGTAAACCACCGCCTACTAAAATAAGAATACCAACTGCCAGTAAAGCACCGGCATTCCAAGTTGATAATTCTTTTACTCTATCTTTTATCCAATTCATATGATTTTCTCCTATTTATTTGGATTTATAAATGTGGTACAGTATCCAAACTGCTACCAAACCAATCAGACCTTGATCTGAAAAACCTGATAGTATACCTTGAACATTTCCAATCACGGAAATGTTTGGCCAGAACGGTATGCCCTGTCCGTTGAATAGTACCTCTAATACTATACCTAAAGCAATTAGGCTAACACCAACATCTGCTAGTGCCGATGCCCATTTCTTTATATTGTTTAGTATATCCATTATTACTCCTTATAATTTATGAACCTCAAATACCTGTATATTAGATGTGGCTTCTCCACAATTATCTATACAAGCATTAAGTTTTGGATTGTTCAAGTCTTTTGTAGTGTTATTCCAACTCTCGTAAAGGTCCTTCTTGTAAAAGTCATGAGATAAAATTTCATCTATTCTGTGATGATACAAGTTGTTGAAGTTATCTTCATACTTACTTGTCAGTACCTCATACTCCTTTCCATGTAACAAAGTTGACTCCCACTGTGATCGCCAATCGTTCATGTAATGGTTTAAATGACAACAAGGATGAACCAAACCATTGAATTCAACATTGATTTTTTTCATCTTGCCCCATCTACACGAGATACAAGTTTTGTCCCTGTACTCAGTCTCGCTAGAATATTTAGAAACCTTATCTTGAACATTATCAGATACTATTTGTTTATCGACATCGTAAACAATGGATCTTTTTTGTTCTTCCTTGTATTTTAATCTTTTTTCTTGCTTTTTACTTGTAGGAGTGTTAATAACTGCTCTGTTAACTTCATTTGATTCTGTTTCTAAATTCCGTACTACTTTTTGTGCTATTAACTTTTTACCACGGTTTCCTCTTGCTAAAAATTGTTCAAATCCTAAATCTTTAGCCATCTTTCTTGCTGTTTCTGTTTGGTGAGAATTGTGTTCAAACTCTAACCATTGCCACGCCGCTCTACCTCCAGCATCTATAAAGGCTTTAGCATTACGAATAAGTTTATCAAAATTTACACCTCTTCTATACTTTTGGTGTGTTTGGTCATCTATTCCATCTATACCAAATATCATTCTACTGTGTGGCCTATAAAACTCCTGTTGATACATTGCCATTTGTTTCCACCAGTCTTCATTATGTAATCCTCCATTGGTTGCTACTTCCCAACCTGTAAGTTCACCTTTGACGGAAATAAGATATTCAGTTAGTTTATCCACTTTGGGGTGTAACATAAAATCACCCCAAGTACCGTTATATTCTACTACAAATAGTTGTTTGGTAAATTCTTTTGTAAACAGATTAGCAAAAGCATCTTCTGTCATATGTCCTTTACTGCCTTGAAAAGGTGCTATGGTAGGGTTTATAGCACCTTCTTCCAAGCCAAGTCTTTTTGCTTGTTTTTGATCAACCCAACGATCACAAGCAGGACACATGGCATTACAATTTGCCGTTAGTTCTACTTGTACATGACGTATATTATCATAGTCGTATAGGTTCATTACTGTTCTTGTAGAATTTTTGTAATATCTACTACTTTAGATTTCACAAGTTCAACGTACCTTTCATTAGTACTCCACTTATGAAGTTCATCTATGAGTTTATTGATGTTTGTATTATGACTTTGTTTGATTCTCTCTTCACGATAACCTTCATAGGCATGATGTGTGTTAACTGTATATATCATATCTATAACACTATCACACTTTGTTTGATAGGCTTTTACTCCCCATACTACATCAGGATTACCTTTTGGTTTTAGTTGTGGAGTATTTTGATCCCATGTTCTAATGCCAAACAAATTGTTACCTTCTAAAGCAAATCTACTTTTTCCATAACCTGATTCTAACACCGCCATAGCAATAATAATTTCTCGTGGTATACGTTGGTTAGGTTTTAGGCTAAGGTTGTGCCATTGGATACATCTATTCACTCCAATAATAAATTCTTTATTGTTACTATATTCAATGCTAGGTTTTTCTAATCCTAATTCTTGCCATTCTTTAAGCATTTGATCTTGTATTGCCGCCTGTAGTTCGTTTTTTACCATCCAATTTGGTTGAAAAGTTCCTATAGCATAAGAGATTACAATACTACAAATAAAACCTATAACTACTGCTATTAACTTTTTAAATGATTTTTTCATAAATTAGTTACGTCTCATCTGAGCGATTTCTGTGGCTTGTTTCTTTCCTGTTTTGTCATCATCGTCAGCAAACACAGGAACCATATTAGATTTATGAAGTGTAGCAATACCAATAAGTTTACGATCACCTGTGTACTTCATAGATTCTTTTTTAGTACAAGGAGCGAAACTAGGTGTGCTACTTTGTATGCTTTCTGTTTCAGGTCGCTCGGCAACACCTGCTTGATGCCACGGAACTCTAACTGCCAAAGGCTTGCTCTTAGGTTTGTAATTTCCTTGAATGTAATTTAGATATTCTTCAAAAGTCAAAGCCATATGAGCGACACGAAGTTCCTTCATATGTTTGTTATGCTTCTTCCAATCTGCTTGTAGTTTTACAAGTTGATTGTCAGTATATTTTCTTTTCTTCTTACGCCTTGTTGAAGTATTAAGAGTGGTAAGACCACGAACTAGACCCATTGTCATTGTTTTTTCTCCTCTAGTTCTTTTATCCTAACATCCATCCATTCACGGACAATTTTAATTTTATCATAAGATACATTCCAACGTTCTTTAGGATCGATTACAGAAAGTTCGTTCCGTTCATTTTGTAACGTGTAAAGTATTGCCCATTCAGTCCCAGTGAGACTCACAAACGACTCCTATTTTACAAATTGAACAGTGTGTAATTTACCTTCAAACTCAAACGTAAATGTACTGTGAGAATAAGTTGTTCTTTGAGATTCTTTATATCTTGTCTCCCAAAAACATCTGTCATGAGTAGTTGTTGTACTGCCATTCTCTCTTTTGTTTTCGTTTGTAATAATAGTACCAAGAACTGCTCCAGCGGCCGCTCCATCATCTTTGTTAGTAATTGCTTTACCTATGATACCACCTATGATAGCACCAGTAAGCAAATCACCTGTTGTAGCACTTCCTGGTGTTTTGTTTGATACTTTTTCACAAACTTCTACCTTGTAAGGTTCTCTGTCAATTACAGTTTTAAAATGATCTATAACCTCACCATTTACTCTTACTGTACCAGCACTTGCCACACCAGCAAACATCATAGTTGCCATTGTAGCGATTGTTAATAGTTTCTTCACGTTTCCCTACCTTTCCTTGAGACCTGCCTTTTGTAAAGACACTTCTCGTTCTAATTGACGGATCCATATATCTGATATTTCTTGAACCCATTTATTTTCTTCATTAAATCCTCGCCATGCTTTAATGGTGAGTAATCTGTCCTCAGTAGAAGGACGACCATAATGTGGATGCTTATGTCGATAAAAATCATTCTTCATCATACATAAACTCCATTTCAAATTGATAACCAGGAGCCTGACTTTCAAACTCACGTAAGATTTTACGTTTGGTTTTAAGCATTCTACGTAGGCTCTCCATAGCACACCACTTCTCATCACTAGCACCTTCTTCAATACCAATTAAAGCACTCTCAAGAGTTTCAATGTCTTGTACTACATCAATCATTTAACGCCTCCATCTTGTTGAACATACTATTATAATAACATATTTTTTGGATATGTCAACCACTAATTTTACCGGAAATTTACTTGTTTGGCTCTTTGATACCACCAATAATTTGGAGTATTTTCATCTGTTGGAATAGTGCCATTTTGGAAATATTGGTCTAAATCTTTCCAAGTTTGATCTTCAAAGTGATCATATTCCATGTACAAATATTCTTTGCTATCTCTGACCTTTTGGTTAAAACTTTCAAATTGTACATCATATTTAAATCCTTCATTTATCAATAGACTTCCGCCATGTTGTTTTAGATCTGTTATTGGTTCAGCATCTGGGTTATTCTTTACCCACCAAGGAGTATAATGATCATGATGATTACCCTCACTCCTAAAAAATCCATTTAAGGGTAAATGTTCTAATCCACTTGGTCTATAACCTGGAAATATCTGTTTGTCTACTACTGCTAAATGATTTCTCATCTCATCTAAATTGATTAGGTAACAAGAATTAAACAACCTTAAATACCATCCTTGATCTGTTCTATCTAAAACATGACCAACGGCCCACCAATACTTCTTGCCTACTTGTTCTAAAGAAAGTTTATATGTTTCATGTTTATTTAAAAAGCAATTACCTGCCGAAACAACCATTGCTACTTCATAATCGTTTTTGTGATCATAAATCTGTTGCCATATCCATTTTTGTCTATAGTCCTCTTCGTGGTTACTATAAACATCTGTATCAGGGTACATTGTTTTAGCATTTTGTACTGTTTTATTATACAGTTCTAATGCTAAACCATTACTGTCTTCTAAATTGTAAGGTTGATTGACGAAGATTGCTAACTTCTTCATAGTTTATCCTAATGAATTGTGTTTTTCTTCTTTTCTTCTTCTTGTGGTAATGTGAGTGGCTCAATCATATCACCTGATGACACGATATGTCTCATAATATCTTCATAGTCTTCACGACTTAAAACACTTTTATAAATTCTCAAAGCATGAGCCATTAAAGGTCCTGCTACTGTTAAGGCACTTTTCTTTTCAAGGTGCCAAGCAACCATCGTTACCATGTCATTGTAAAATTCCTTCATGTCCTGTTCACCTTTAGCATTTGCCAGTTCTTCCCAATCTGGTCCATCAATATTTTCACGGACATTCAGTTCTTGAGGAATTGGTTTAGGTTTGACTGGTTCTATGGTTGGTTCTTTTGGTGGGTTTGGGTCAATTTGGCTTGGTCGCTCTAAGGCTAACATACTTTCAGCAATTCTCAGTGCCTTATTGGCTATCCATAACTTTATACGTTCAGAAAAAGTTTTATTTTCTTTTTTTAACATTTCTTGTCCACCATTTATCTAGTAAGAAATACCAAACTGAATTGGCAATTGGTTCAACAATAGCATCTGTCATCGCTTCACGGATACTTACATCTGCTATCAACAGTAAACAAGTTATAGCAATTACAAAGTGACCAATTGTGTAGATAACAGTTCTTGCTAGTGAGCCCTTATTGGCTCTCCATACACCCAACATACTATCTGTAAATTCAGTTATCATATATAACAATTACCGTCCCTGGCCTCTGTATTTTTTATAACTACGTCTTTTGTTTTTGTTCATTGAACTAAAGTTTATCCTACTATGGTTTCTGCCTATCGTCGTTTTTTTCTTAACGTGTTCTATGTTAGATTGTCCGACTTTTTGTACCATATATCTCCTTTAGTGTATAGTAATGGCCCCCTTATATAAGTTCCTCAGAACTTCTCCGCCTTACTATGGACAGTTCCTGCCAGCCTATCGCTTTTACGATCTGTTCAGCCCACAAAACATTAGCGAACATCAACTGCCTTGCCAATAATACTATTTATTATATAGTCTTATTATCACCTTTGTCAAGCACTATCGTACATTGGTTCTTCATGTTTATACGAAGTACAAGCATATTCTAAAGCCTTACGAGCCTGCTTGACATTGGAATTTTTTACATTTCTAAGAATAAAACGAATCGCTTTATCCTTACTTAACTGAAGTCCAAAAACTGCCTCCGTCGCGGCATCATAAAGTTCTTTTGCTAATTTTGGATCACTAACCATTTGTCTATACCTCTTTGGTTGTTATAGTTAAAATTTGTTCTGGCTTTACAAAATCTAAAGCCTTTTCAATAGCAAGGTCAACACTTTCCTTTTGTGTTTTACCTTCCCATGCTTCTGTGGTCTCTACATGAGTACCAAAATTCGTCGTCTTATGATATTCTACTGTTGTGATATACATAATTGCCTTCCTTGTTTGTTCATATTATAATATAGCATCTTTTGTTATATTGTCAACCATTAATTTGGATTTAATGCTCCAGCATCAGCAATTCCAAACAACCACATACCTCTTGCTTCATAAGGAACATCTTTAGCATAATCTGTACCAAATACAGTATCATACAAATACATCCAACCTACAGTGTTGTATCTATTTGGATCATCAGTCATAAACCTAATGTTATTATTTCCTCCGCCCAATTTCAATAGTTTTGATCTAGGTTTGTGATACAATTTAGAACTATACTCTACTAGTCTCTGAATACCCGGAAAGTCTTTTTGTATATCATAACCTTGATTGTATAATACAACAGACATTACAATTAGACCTTGTGCTACTTTATTACCACTATTGATACCAAAGTTCTGTCCACTACCTGATTTATGTTCGCCTTTTAGACTTCCGTTCTTTCTAATTGTATTATGAAAGTCTTTAAATCCATTAAGACCAGCGGTAAAATAATCTTCATTTTGATCAGCAATTCCCCAAAGTAAATAGGCAACTTTTTTGTAAATTGTTTCGTGGTTACCAGATTCAAAGAATGGTTTCCATTTCCATCTACTTGAAAGTAAACCATCCATAGGACCTTGTTCAAGAGCCCAAACTCTTTTTTCTAACCAATTGTGTACCAGTTCAAATTCATCTTGAGTATAAGCATTGTTTTTCTGTAGAACAATATGAGTTTCGATCAATGGTATAATAGTTGGATAAAACCAATTCAACGAATTACCATAAAGTTGAAAGTCTTTAGCATTACTGCTTTTATACAAATACTTGTCTGCTTCTAATATCTTAATCCAATCCCCTTCTGCTCCTTGTACCATACCTTCTTTCAACTTATCTAAATTTGACTTTTGTAGATAATAAGATATAGGAACTGAGTGCCTAAAAACTCTAGAGTGTCTAGCATCAACCATGCCATCTTTAAACTTGTCATTTAACCAAATTTCTCTGCCATCATCCGTACCATGTGATCTAATCAAAGTATCAAGTTTCTCTGACCATTCAAACCTAGTACACTCACGTGGTCCACAGTGTGGTTCAAATATAAATTGGTTATTGATCAGATTACCCCATATACCAATCATATCATTAGGACTAATTTTAGGCCCATTATCTGCTATGTTAACTACCTTGTTGTTTGATTGAAAATGACTCTTACCAATAAACAAATATGGTTGTTCATCAAGACTTGTTATATCTAAATCACAACCTCCGTTTTTAACACAATCGTAGGCAAACTTTTTACCTGTTGGCCAAGGATATTCTTTAGCAGGAACCATGTCAATCCATGCTAAGGTCATCAATACAGCCGTTACTACCATAATAACTCTATTCCTATCCATTTTCCCTCCTGTATAATACTTCGTCTAATGAAATAGGTGTATAGTTAATTTGTTCTACACTTACATTCACATACCTTTTGTCGTCAAT
>MDTB01064697.1_pt1 | contig 10432 bp, 7 predicted proteins | sample 811161 | NCBI WGS metagenome assembly MDTB01 (sample SAMN05326650, study PRJNA326480) | marine metagenome | isolation source: seawater | place: Mediterranean Sea | collected 2009
GCCTAAAATCGCTGCATGTGTCCATGAGACTACCTTAAGTCTTGTTAAAGCAACCCCTAATGCCATTAAAACCAGAAAGATAGTAGTGTATGTAAGTAGAAAAGTAGTATTTTCTAAATAACCAGGAACATCCAAGTCAAAATAAAGAAAAATAACAGAAGTTATAATTCCATAAATAGGACCATTTTTTATTAAAACAACAAATGAGAATTTTTTGCTGGCTAACAAAATACCAATAGTAAAGTGAAACAATATAATTACAGATGCTATTGCAGAAGCAACACCTAAACCAGCCGTACCATAAGCAAAAAGACATATAGGAACACCCATATTGCCGGTATTTGGTAAAAACATAGGAGGAAGTTCTGTAATTGGATCTTTTTTAAGAAGGATTAAAAAAACAAAGCCAACAATGGCAAATACACCTAATATAATTACAGCATAAATAAAAAATTCGATAAAAATTTCTAAAGTTACACCTGTTGTAGTAATTGTGTAAAAAATCATTGCCGGTGTACCTATCGTTCCAGCGAAGTTTGTAATGAATTTAGTGTTAAACTTAGGATCTTTTTTGCCTATATAATAACCAATTCCTATAATAAAAAAAACTGGAAATAAAACGTCTATAAGTTTAAGGTAGAGCTCCATTAAGCTCTTACATCAGATTTATTAGCTTTTCTCAAGGGTTTATTAAAACCTATTGCTTTTTCAAATTCACTCAAACGTTTGTATATAGATCTCAGTTCTGTAATTCTTGTCCAGTTCTGTAAAAATAATGAAAAACTACCTTGTACTTCTCTAAATGCACTTGAGGTTTGAATTAAAATACCGAGTGTCATAGCTCCTGTAAAAAGGCCAGGTCCCATTAAAACATACGGTACGATTATCATTGATTGATTATACATTATTAACCAGAGATCAAAATAACCATAATGTAAAAATAGCCTGTGATAGTTAAATTTAATACCAGAGAATAATTCTATGATTGTTGGAGGTTTTACATAATTTTTTCTATCGTCTTCACCATAAACAAGTTCTTTTCTAAAAGCCGCTTCAACTTTTTGATTATTATACTCTAATCCTGGTAATTTTATACCAACTAACCAGCTGATCACTAGGCCACCTAAACTTGCCGTTAAAGAAACCCATACCAGAGATCCCGACACATCCTTAAAAAAAGGTATTACAACATTAGATGATAATCCCCACAGTATTGGTATAAAAGCTATTAGAAGCATTATAGCTCTAACAACTTGTAAACCTAAACTCTCAACAATTTTCGCAAAATTCATACAATCTTCTTGGATTCTTTGTGAAGCTCCTTCAACTTTAGCATCAACTTTTTTCCAGTATGGCATATAAGAAAAAGTCATAGCTTCTCTCCAACGAAAAGCCCAAAGACGAGTAAAATAATTTGTAACTGTATAAATTATTACATATGGAATTGCTAATTTCATAAACATTAAAAGACCATCATAAAATTCTGAAATATCTCTTTCTGTGGCTTTTTGTAGAAGATCGTAAAAACCTTTGTACCATTCATTAATTTGTACATCTATCCAAGTTTGTGAAAGTAAAGAAAGGAATATAAAAAAAGCACCTCCCCATGACCATAGAAGCCATTTTCTTTCTGTAAAAAAACTTCTCCACATATTATTCTTTCAAAAAATTATCGCTATACGATTTAATAATAAAATCTGATTTTTTTGGTTCAACTACTTGATATATAATATTGTTTTTTTTCGCATATTTAATTGCTTTTTCTTTGGTGGAAAACTTTAACACAACTTCACTTAATGTATCTTCAGCAGATTCCCATCCCATTAATGGATTTGTTTTTGTACTTTTTGTTTCAAAACTTAGAATCCACTTTTTAGTTTTTCCTCTACCCGATTGCATTGCTGTCTTAGTGGGTATATAAATTTTTGCTCTTTTCATATCTTTAGTTTATTGGCAAACTACAAACTGATCCAGATACATTTTTGTTATCTATGTTTATTTTAAATTTCTGTAATTCTTTACAATAATCCTTATAGATCATTGCAATACCAACAACATTTTTAAATCTTGGGGAATAAATAGCTGATCTTAAAAATCCGATAGTTTTGTTGTTATCATCTAATAATTTCTCTTCCTTTGTTAAAAGAATATTCTTAGCATTAATCTTCACTCCCATTAATTTCCTTTTAATGCCATCTGATTTAGCTTTTATAAGTGCTTTCTTACCCAAAAATTCAATATTGTTTTCTAAATTAATATATTTATCTAAAGCACACTCAAAAGGATTATCATTGTTACTCATATCATTACCATAGGACAACAAGGCACCCTCAATCCTTTCTATTGCATTTGGACATCCGGGTTTTAAATTAAATTCATTTCCAACCTTTATGAAATAATCATATAGTTTTAAGCCGGTATTTGAATTTTCAATATAAATTTCATAACCACTTTGTTTTGAAAAGCCTGATTTTGAAATCATTAAATTATCATTTTCATAATTAAAATAATCAAAATTGAAAAATTTAAGATCACTTATTTTTTTTCCAAAGACTTTTTGCATTAAACGTAAAGATTTAGGACCTTGTATTGCTAATGTAGAAATATCTGTTTCATGAATATTAACTTTTAAATTCGTTGCGTCAGCAATTCCTTTTGCAAAAAGCATCACATCTGAGTCGGCTATACAAATTCTCCATTTCATATCATCAACTTTAAGTATTAGTGGATCATTTATCATATTACCATTCCCGTCAATTAATGGAACATAGTAACATTTCAACACTTTTGCTTTACTTAGATCTCTGCAGGTCATTAGTTGAATTAATTTATAAGAATCAGTTCCACTAATTTCAATTTGTCTTTGAACAGAAACATCCCATAGCTGAACATCTTTTTTCAAATGCACATATTCATCTTCGAGAGATTTGAAATGAGTCGGTAAAAGCATGTGATTATAAACTGTATATCCACCCACGCCATAATTTTCCAACCTAGATGTATATGGTGTTATTCTTACTCTTCTATTTTTAGATATTTCGAATTTTTTCATTAATCTAACAAATTTTTTGAAGAGTTTTAGTGATATTAAAATTTAAGTTATTGAAAAGTTTATTTTTTTTATTACGAATTGATTTATAAATATAACTAACAAGATTTGATAAAGGTTCACTTAAATCAATCTCTGGAATATCAACATTATAGTTAGAACTATTATTTTTCTTAGTATAAATTTTTATTTTATACATCGACTCATTCTCATCACAATAAATAATTGCGTTTTTAAATTTAAATTTCATTAATCTTATTTTAACAGGAGATATCCATGAATTTTTTATAAAAACATTTAAATTATTTTTATATTTTAAATTGATATATGCTGTGTCAGCCTGAACTGTATTTAACGTATTAATTTTTAATGATTTCATGGCATGTGGATTTTGATTAAGCAAATAATTAAGTATTGATAAGTCATGCACTGCTAAATCCCATACAACGTTGACGTCTTTTCTTATAGGAGCCTGTTCTCTATAAGACTCAATTTCGATAAGTTTTCCAAACTTATTTTTTTCAATTATTTTTTTAATATAATTAATTGATCCAGAAAATAAGAAGGGATAATCAACAAAAATTAGCTTTTTATTTTTATTTGAAATTTTTTGCATTTTCAAAACTTCATTTTTTGACAAAGAAATTGGCTTTTCAACTAAAATATGTTTATTTTTTTTAAGTGCAAATGTTGATATTTTATAATGGGTTACGGTTGGCGTAGCAATAACCACTAAATCAACATTATCTTTTATAATTTTTTTATAATCATTTGATACTTCTATAAGTGGAAAATCCTTTTTAGCTTTACTTAAATTTGATTTAAATTTATCAGACACTGAAACTAATTGAAAAAAATTAGAATTTTGAAAATTTCTAGCTAATTTTGGTCCCCAATAACCATATCCAATTAAACAAACTTTTAATTTATTAATCATTTTTTAAAAATTCAGCCACCTTTTCTCTCATTTCAAAAGCATTTTCAAGTATTATCATGTGGCCACAATTTTTAATAACGTGAACTTTAGACCCTGAAATTAATTCTGCGAATTTTTTTCCATTTTCTAGTCTTATCATTTTATCTAATTCACCAAATACAAAAAAGGTTGGGCAATTAATGGTTTTAACTGCTTTTAATCCATTTTTATAATTATCACAGGCTATTAAATCAACAGCCAAAACCTCCCTAACCTCTCTTGTTGAATTTAAAATTTTTTTGAGTGGATTACCTCCAATAAATTGCTTAGAATTACCATAACCCCACTTCATCATCGGATTAAGTGACTCCATGTCTCCTGCAATAGATAGATCAATTAAACTTTTATGAACTGGTATTTCATACGCACCAGCAATAAAAACTAATTTTTTAATTTTCTGTTTAAACTTAAAATAATATTCTAATGCTACTAGACATCCCTGAGAGTGACCTATAATTGTTGCTTTACTAACGCCAATTTTGATAAGAACTTTGTCGAGCCAATCAGCTAAATTTTCAATAGATTTTAAACTTTCACCTTCAGAATTTCCATGTCCAGGAAGATCGAGAGTTAACACATTATATCCGTTTGATGATAAAAATTGTTCTGTCAAAGACCATACCACGTGAGATTGCCCACTTCCATGGAGCAATATTATTGTCTCCTTATTTTTATCAAAAGATTGACCTGCATCTGAGGCAAAAACTTTTTTGTTTTCTACTTCAATGATCAACTTAATTCCTTAGCTTTTTTTCTTAATTCAAACTTTTGAATTTTTCCTGTAGAGGTTTTAGGTAATTCACAAAATTGAACTTTTTTTGGAACTTTAAAACTAGCAAGGGTTTCTTTACAAAAAGAAATTAACTCTTTTTCTGTAACAGGCTTGTCTTTCACTGCTTCTATAAATGCACAGGGCACCTCACCCCATTTATCATCAGGTTTAGCAACAACTGCTGCAATCGATACAGAGGGATGTTTAGATAAAGTATTTTCTATTTCAATTGATGAAATATTTTCTCCACCTGAAATTATTATATCTTTTGACCTATCTTGAATTTTTACATAACCGTCTGGATGCATAACCGCTAAATCACCAGTATGAAACCATCCGTCTTTCATTGCTTTATCTGTAGCATCTTTATCTTTAAAATAACCTTTCATTACTACATTTCCTCTTATCATTATTTCGCCAATAGTTTTGCCATCACGTGGAACTTCTTTCATTGTTTTTGGATCCATTATTGTAACGCCTTCTGTATTTGGATATCTTACACCTTGTCTAGCTTTTATTTCGTTTTGTTTTTCTTCATTATATTCATTCCAGGTGTCATTCCATGCACATTGCGTAACATGACCATATGTTTCGGTCAATCCATAGACATGCATAACTTCAAAACCAAGGCTTTTCATTTTTTTAAAGATAATGCTTGGAGGAGGTGCACCGGCCGTTAAAACATATACTTTTTGTTTTAATTTTTTTCGATCAGAATCAGGAGCTCCTGTTATCATATTTAATACAATAGGAGCACCACCAAAATGAGTTACATTATATTTGTCAATAAGTTCAAATATCTTTTTTATGTTTATATTTCTTAAGCAAATGGTACGGCCATTTAACATTGGTACCGTCCATGGATAACACCAACCGTTACAATGAAACATTGGAACAACAGTTAAAAAATTAAGCCTATTTGGCATATTCCATGCAGTTGCGCTTCCAGTAGACATTAAATATGAACCTCTATGATGGTAGACAACACCTTTTGGATTACCTGTAGTGCCAGATGTATAACTTAATGAAATAGCTTGCCATTCATCATCAGGCATTTTCCAAATATAATTATCATCCCCAGAATTTAAAAATTGTTCGTACTCCAAATCACCAATTTTTTCAGATTTTGATTTATCTGAATACTTGTCATTTATGTCAATAATTGTAATTTTTTTTTTAAAAATGCCCAAAGCTTTTTTAACTTCGAGGTGAAGCTGTCTATCAACAACCAAAACTTTTGCATCGCTGTGTTCCAAAATATATGCAATAGTTTTAGCGTCTAGTCTGATGTTAATTGTATTCAAAACAGCACCTGTCATCGGTACAGAATAATGAGCTTCAAATATTTCAGGTGTATTAAAAGCTAAAAATGATACTGTATCACCTTTTTTAATACCAATTTTTTCTAATGCACTAGCAAATTTCAAGCATCTTTTATAAACATCTGTCCAAGTGTATTTTCTATCTTCATAAACTATTGCTTCATAGTTTGGATAAATATCTTTTGCTCTTTGTAAAAAAGATAAGGGCGTTAATGGAACGTAATTTGCTTTATTTTTTTCTAGATTAGTATCGTAATAGTTCATTTCAATTGAAATTTGCTTTCATCATAGTTTTACTACCAGTAACAGCTGATAAGTAATGACTTTGTGCTCTAGGTAGTATTTTTTCAAAATAAAAAGTAGCTGTGTTAATTTTATCTTCAAAAAAAGATTTGTTAGTATCGATTTTATCATAACTTACTTTAAGTATTTTTAACCACGAATGAGCAAGACCAATATAACCTAATACTTTTAAATAATCATTGCATGCACTACTAACATCGTCCTTTGATGTTTTGTTTTTTTCAATAAGCCAGGATGTAAAATTATTTAGTAATTCAATATATTTTTGAAATTTTTGAACAAATAATGCCAATTTCTCATTTTTTCCACATTCGTTTGCTTCATTTGATATTTGTTTTATATAATTATCATAAATTTTATTATTTAATATTTTTCTAAAAACTAAATCAATCGCTTGAACGGAATTAGTTCCTTCATATATTGGTGTTATTCGGTTGTCTCTAAATAACTGCTCTATACCTTGGTCTTTTGTATAGCCATATCCACCAAACACTTGTATAGCATCGTTTGTTATTTCTACACCAATGTCTGTAAAAAAAGATTTTATTACTGGGGTCATCATAGAAACCATATTGTTAGCTGCTTCTTTAATTTTTGGATCTGCATGATTTAAACTTACATCTATTTGCTGAGAGACCCAAAATGCTAATGATCTTTGACCTTCAATTAATGATTTCATGTTCATCAAGCTTCTTCTTATATCGGCATGCTTTATTATAAAGTCAGCATCTTTATTTTTGCTATTGTTTGCTTTGCCCTGTTTTCTTTCCTTTGCGTAAGATAATGCATTTTGATAAGCGGTTTCTGAAATACCCAAACCTTGAATGCCTACAACTATTCTTTCTAAGTTCATCATCGTAAACATTGAGCCTAATCCTTTGTTCTCTGCTCCAATCAAATATCCCTTGGCATTTTCAAAATTTAAAACACATGTTGGTGATCCTTTAATCCCCATTTTAGACTCTATAGATGCAGTATTAACACCATTTCGTGATCCAACTGTTCCATCATCTTTAACAGTAAATTTTGGTACCAAAAACAAACTAATACCTTTAGTTCCTGGTGCAGAGCCGGGAATTCTTGCTAATACAAGATGAATTATATTTTCTGTTAAGTCGTGATCACCTGATGTTATAAATATCTTCTGTCCTGATATCTTATATGTATTGTCATCCTGTTTGACAGCTTTAGTCTTGAGAAGACCAAGATCGGTACCACAATGAGACTCTGTTAAACACATTGTTCCACTCCATTTTCCTTCAACGATTTTGGGAAGAAATTTATCTTTAATTTTTTGATCTGCATGATGAAGAATGCAATTATAGGCACCAATACTTAATTCGCTATACAGTTTGAATGAAAGACTAGAAGATGAAAGCATCTCTTCAAAAAATGTACTTACGGTTTTTGGCATACCTTGACCTCCATATTTTGGGTCACAAGATAATGATGTCCATCCATCTTCAATAAATTTTTTGTATGCCTCTTTATAGCCAGGTGGAGATCTAACTACTCCATTTTCGTAAACACACGGCTTTTCGTCACCTATTTTTGCTAGAGGTAAAATCAGTTCCTGATTAATTTTTGCAGCCTGTTGCAAAACATCCTTAACTAAATCAGAATTTATCTCCTTGTATTTGTCAATTTCTTTATAGTTTTTATTGTCTTTTAAGTAATCAAATAAAAACATCATTTCTTCGACTGGAGCGTTATATATTGGCATTTAATTTATAAGTGGTTTTCCTGTTTTTAAAGTATGAACAATTCTATTTTGAGTGTTTTGAGTTTCTAATAATTTCATAAAACTATTCAATTCTAGATTATACATTTGATCTTCGGTAATTTCTTTATTTATTTCTGTATTTCCTCCACTTAAAACATATGCTAATTCTTTACCAACTACCATACCATGATCTAATATTTTTTTACTATTATACAATTCATCAAGTGTCTTTTGCATTTTTTGTCTCACCTTGCTACCTGACAATTTAAATTTACATTCCTTTGGAGGTTTAAATTCACTATTTTTTTCAATAAACTTTCTAGCAACTGAAAAAAGGTTGTTTCTATTAATAATAACTTCATGGTTTTTGTCGAGAAATAAAAGAGGTTTTGCCTCTTGAGGTGAAGTTGCTGTTTTTGCATAACCAATGATATCAAATACTTTAAGTGGTGCAAAATCAGGATTATTTTTTGACTCATTTGATTGTGTCCAACGCCACAATAATTCTTTACAGCCTCCACCAGCTGGAACTAAACCAACAATAGTTTCTACAAGACCCATAACTATATTGGTATGAGACACTACATAATTACTTTGTAATAAAACTTCTTCGCCTCCACCAAGAGCTAATCCGGAAGGAGCAGATATTACTGGATTTCTACAATATTTTAAATGCCTACATGTTTTTTGAAAATATTTAATAAATTTCTCAACAGATTTCATATCTCCTTTACTAACAAATTCCATAACATAATTAAGATTTACGCCAGCCGAAAATTGCATACTTTCATTTATAATAATTAGAGGTTTGTCAGTAGCTTTCATTAATGCATCCATTGAATTATAGTCTAAAGCATTAGCTTTGGTATTGAATTCAACAATATTAAAATCTTTAAATCTAAAGATTTCTGCAGAATCATTTTTATCTATTTTTGTTACTGTTTTTTTTATTTTTCCAAGTGTTTCGATATTAGTATACTTTTGACGTTCCTCGTAAAAACTTTTGGCTCCTTTATTTTTTAGATTTTGTAAAAAAGGATTTAATTGAGTATTACCTATTTTTGTAAAAAAATTATCCAAACCAATCGACTCTAACATTTCAAAAGGTCCCATGGACCAATTAAAACCAAGCCTCAAAGCTTCATCAATATCATTATATTGTTTTGTTATTTGAGGTACTAAAGAAGATGAATAAAGAATTAATTTTGATATTACAGACCAAGCATATTCTCCATACTTATCATTTCTATTAATTAATTTTAAAAGATTTACTTTATCAATATTAAGTTCAACTTTTTTGGACGGAAAATATTGATTTTTATTTATATCAAGCGCTTCGAGTGTTTTCTGATTATTTGCTTTATTAATTCTATAAAAACCTCCCTTGCCTTTCCGACCTGTATAACCTTTATCAATTAATGTTTTAATAATTGGTATTCCATCTACAACATTTTGAAAATCATCTTTTGGATCTAATTCTTTTTTAAAACTTTTAAGTACATCTGACATTAAATCAATTCCGATTAAATCATATAATGCAAACACACCTGTTTTTGGAATACCCATAGGTCTTCCAAATACAGCATCAGCCTCATCGATAGAAAGTTTCATTGAAATGGCTTCGGTCATTGCAACCTGCATGGAATAAACTCCAATTCTATTGCCTAAAAAACCAGGTGTGTCTCCACATACAATAACTCCCTTTCCTAAGTTTTTTTCACAAAAATCTTTTAACAATTCAATTTTTGTTTTATCGTTGTTTTCATCTCTGACAATTTCAAGAAGTCCCATATATCTTACAGGATTAAAAAAATGAGTTATGCAAAAATCTTTTTTGTCATTTTCACTCAATTTTTTAGATAATATTTTAAGAGGAATTGTAGATGTATTTGACGAAACAACAGAGTTCTTCTTTCTTGTATCAAATATTTTTTTATATATATCGTGTTTAATATCAATTCTTTCAACGACGGCCTCTATAATCCAATCAGCATTGTTTACATGGTCGAAATTTTCATTAATGCTTCCAATTTTTAATCCTTCAATTTTAGATTTTTCAAATAAAAGCGGTGGTCTAGATTTTAAGATTCGCTCACGTGCCTTTTCTGCAATTTCAGTTTTTAAATCGAGAAGTACAACTGGAATATTAGCATTACATAAATGAGCTGCAATACCACTTCCCATTGTTCCCGACCCAATAATTACTACTTTATTAATTTTCATATAATGGTCGGGGCGGCAGGATTTGAACCTGCGACCCTCTGGTCCCAAACCAGATGCGCTACCA
>MDTB01066590.1_pt1 | contig 10432 bp, 17 predicted proteins | sample 811161 | NCBI WGS metagenome assembly MDTB01 (sample SAMN05326650, study PRJNA326480) | marine metagenome | isolation source: seawater | place: Mediterranean Sea | collected 2009
AATTAAAAAAAATATAGCACATAACTTTTTTATTTACGTGTTCTTGATTTTTTTCTATTTTTTTTACAAAACTTATACGGAGCACATGATGATCTCATTGTAAATCCTCTTGGGTTTTTACAAGTCTTGCGCGTAAATCGTCTCGGTAATTTAAATACTTTTCCGTCTTTACGTTTACAAGTTTTGTCTTTGTCTTTATGTTTACAACAAGATTTCATTCGTATATATATAAATGATATAATGTTGTACAACAATATTACGTGAATCGTATCTTTATTAAAAAATTGAAACAAAGTGTGAAAGATAAAAACATCAACAAAATATATTATGGAACTTCCCAACGAAATCACATCTATTATAACACAGTATGCATGGGCATGGCGTGCACCAACCCGCCCCAATTGGCGAGAAGGATCGAGTATCATCTCTCTAGTGAAGGGTGAACCCTTGTGGCAAGAATGGAAAGAGTACCAAGAATGGAAAGAACAGAATGAATTGAAATGCATCAGTGATGTAAAACCACGTACAAGCATCAACGACGTATTGTTAGGAGTTTGTGTGGCCATTTGTGCGGACATATTTGTCCAAGTGATGATCCCTTACCTTCGTCGTAAATTAAAATAAACGTCAAATAGTTTTATGAAAAAATAAAAAAAAAATCAACCTAAACCCACCTCCTTTTTTTATGACTCATTTCTCGTTTTTATCACTCATTTCTCAACACCCTAATTATGTCATATATCAAAAGAATATTATATTAGATAAAAATTAAGTCTTCTGTAATAATTAACTATGCATTGAAGAGTATACAATAAAAAAAGTCCAAACTCCCTCTAGTGCGCAGTAGCTTTCTTTAATATCCTCCATTTTCAGGGATGACACTAGGTAACAATATCCATTCTTATGTTTGACGCAGTTGGCTCGCTACGTTGGACAAAACTCCACAACCCAAGGACCAGTTTAAGACCGTTTCAAAACCGTTTCAAAACTATTATTGCCTATGTCAAAACATAGACTCAACTGGCGGTGGTCTAAATAAACATGTATCGCAATGAAAGATTCAATTTTTTTGTATTATAACAACATTTTTGGGTGCTTATAGCGTGCATGGCAAAAAATTGAATAATTGCTATCAGTTGTATGTCTTTATCGTAGTCATAATATATTTAAATCTTTTAACGTGTTTCAATGAATATGACGAGTTCTCTTTGCGATACAATTTACGGCAAGCGTAATAGTCAATGGGAAGTGAATGCGGGCAATTTCCGCTCCAAAGTTCGTGGTGGTTTTCGTCACGAACTTATCCTTCAACAAGCTATAAAAAATAGAAAAATTTCCTCTCATCAAGCTAGTTGGGTTTCTATCGTGTGGAGAAATACCTTATTGAATGATAGATCAAACTGGTCCAATAGTGTTGTTGCAGCCATTGCAATATACACAAAAAAAACAAACAAACCTATTATTGCGGAGAGGCGTTCTAACAATCGCTTATCCGGACGCATCTATTATGATTTCAACACCGAGCAAGATATTCACTATTTTGCAAAGGTAGTTTTTGAAGCTACTTCCCTTTTTAAAATTAGCTCATCTGGTAAAAAAAGCAATAAAAAAATCAACCCTTTGGATATAGACAAGGATATAGACATTATCAAGGCAATCGTATATGGACTTTTCACACGACCGCGGATGTGTTGCTCGGTCAAGGTGGATATCATAGACGGCGCCATTACGGAAAACAGTCCTCGGTGTATTTCCGAGGATTCGTTGCGAAAACTTCAAATGGAACAAATACAAAAAAACAAGCAACATGCGGAGCTCGTCCAGGCACGTGCGGAGCACGCCAAGGCCAAGGCAATTCAACGACAAAACTTCATACGCTGGGTACACTCTTTCATCGAACATGTGGCGGAAGAAAAACGTATCTCAAATTCCCTTGCGGAAATGGAAGGTGCGGATGACTGGGAAACTGCGTGGGATTAAATACAAAAAAAACAAAAAAAAAGGAACCACCACCTTTTTTTTATTAAAAAACAAATATAGAATCACAAAGAATACTAGTCATTATTGATTTTGTCTTTTGTCTTTTCATTGTTAAAATGATTCTTCAGTTTTTTTTCGTTTAAGAGATAAAAAATAGAAGTTATCAAAGTTTAGACATCATACATTTTATGAGTATTTTGAGTTTATATTTGGTGGTATTATTTTTAAATTATTATATTATACTATTATATAATGGTTCGTAGACAAACACGCGTTAAAAAACGGAATCGCCGGCAACAAAACAAAACTAGAAACAATCGGCGTCAAAATAAAAGTTTAAGGAGAAAGAGACAAAGTCGGGTTAGGGGGGGGGGGGCGAAACGCCAGAGCAGCGGGCAGCGCGGGAGGCGCAGCAGAGAGAATTGGATCAGATGCAGAGAGATTTGGATCACATGCAGAATCAGATCCACCAGATAAAGCAACAGTCGAATAATATACGAGATACGGAAATCGCCCGCCGCGACTATTCCTATGGTGATATAACCCGTATGCGGGAGAATTTGAATGCTAACAATAAAACTGGTTGGAATAACCTGCCCCATAGTAGAAGATGATGAGGAAGAAAAAATTGAAGAAGGAGATGTTCGTTTAGAAGGAGAATGGAAATTAATCAAAAAATGAATATCTTCAATATGCTAGAAGATCGATACATCTTTTGCATCTTTTCAATTATCTTATTTATGATATTGCATGATAGATATGTATGCAATATGATAGAAAAATATGAACAAAAACAAATTTTCAAAGAAAATATCAATGAAATGATAGACAAACTACAAAATGACTTGAACAAAACGATGAAGAAAATACAAATATTACAACAACAACAAGATCAACATATGTTCCGATTAGTAGAAATTATACAAAGTAAAAAAGATGAGATTAAAAACTAAATTTGAAAGACAAAAAGACAAAATAACGATATCCATTATTTAAATTATAAAAATAAAGTTTAAATGCAAAAAATAATATGAATATAATGGCAAACTTTATTTTTAATTATCTAAAAAGCTACAAAAATAAAAGTAATAATATAGAATTTGATTGTAGTTCAAACTTTACATTCGATGATGGATGTTTATATATATGAAGAAAGACAACATCAACTATAAAGGTATATCAATAATATAGGTATTTTTATCACTCATTATTCATTTTTATCACTCATTTCTCATAACCTACATTTCGACGGAAAAAAATTGAAACATTATGGTATACATGACAAGTGTTCAACAAATATCATGGAACAATCTTACCCTATTACCAAAACTTCGCGCAATAATCGCCAATTTCGTAATAAAGGCAATCATACGAAGAAGGTAACAACAATTAATAGCAAAAAATCGTCCAACAAACACAAAAGACAGAAAAAAAACATTAATCAAGATCGCAAGTATAAGCAACTTTGTAATGACTGTCACTACGTAGACAATGAAGAAATGAATAATTTTAATGCGTGGGAAATCCATATTAATATTCTCGTTCACGAAAATAATACACACTAGAAAAATAAACAAAAAAAATAGGACCTCTTTGAAAGGACCATTTTTTTTGTTTATTTTTATCTTAACCTAACTATCATTTTCCAAATATTTATTTGTAATATTAATGAATTTTGTCTTTTCAACTGTACTTACATTCAAATGAATTAGAAACAAAATAGATGTGCGATTCTTCTTTATATATTCTTTTAATTCTTCTTCTTTGGAATTTGCATTCAAAGACAAAACATTTTGAACTACTGTACTCAATTTTGTAATCAAACCTTGACATTCATCGTTTGAATCATTGCAAAACAACATTGTGTTTATTGAAGAAGATGACATTTTTATATCAATGTTCTAACTTACTTTTCTTTTCAATTTTTTTCACAAAATCTCGTACAAATAAATAAAAATTCAAATAAAAAATATACATTTTGTACACCAAAAACATACATATTTTTTTATCACTCATTATTCATTTTTATCACTCATTTCTGCACACACTTTAAATAATCTTATTTTTAAATTTTATGGGGTTTTTCAATTGCCATTGGGGGAGTATTTAACTAGTATTTGGGATTCGCCTCTGCTATATTTTCATAGTAAGATTAACATTTTTTGTATAAATCTAAATCTGTTTTATTTAAACACGTTACCAAGTCGTAACATTATTATATATATCATTTGTTTCATAGAAACTATTGTCTTTTTCACGCTCACGTTTAGCTTTTCTCTGTCTGCGTCTTTTCTGAGTACGCGTCTCGTGAAAATCATAACAAATATCATCTTTATCGCGCCCACCCCCGAAGAATGGTAGCCATTCATCTGTATCTTTTACTTCTATGATTTCATCATAAATATTTTCATCATCTTCAATAATTTCCATATTTTCAGAAATATCGTCATCATCTTCATCTGAATCATCATCCGAAATATCAACAACTTCGTTTACCACATTTTCAGAATTCACATCGTCTTCAGAATTCACATCATCTTCAATATTCATATCGTCTTCAAAATTCACATCATCTTCAATATTCATATCGTCTTCAAATGGTTCACTATCATTATTTTTTAAAAGTTCAATGCGTTCATTATTCAACATATCCATGAGTTTATCAATATAATAAATTTCTGTATTTTGTTTTTGTTTTTTTAAAACGACGAATTCATTTTCTAATTCATCCATTTGTGTTTTAAATTCATTCATTTTTGTTTTACATTCATCCATTTGTGTTTTTAGTTTTTCATTTTCTTTCATTATTTCAGAATTCAAACCATTGTTCAGTTTATTCTTTAATCCAAATATAACTGCTTCATAATATTCCTTATCATTTTGTCTCTTTTGTCTTTCTTTTTTCAAAAGTGTTTTGAGATTTTTCTTCTTTGTTTTTTCATTCTTGTATTTTTGCTTAAAATCAATTATAAGTTGCATGGTTGTTTTTATACGATGATTCATTTTATAAAATAAAATCAATTTTTTTCTTTTATCTTTTGAAAATTATATCGTTTTGAAAATTATATCGTATATAATATTTATTCAATATAAATGATACAATATTGGACATTTTGGAATTTAAACTGGTGGTTACTGGCACAAACAAATTATGTATATACAGATTATGCATTGTTATCCTCATTAGTTATCACAAGTGCCATTGGCGGATATATGACACATATTTATCCCAGAAAACTAAAAATATATATTTTTAACAAAACAATAAAGATTTCATATTTTTACTCTAGTCTAATAGATATATGTTTTCACCATTTACCATTATTTGTTTTATATAAACAAAGACATCATATGATTAAACGTTGTGGTTCTAGATTTCTTGTACCAATCGCATGTTATAGTTTGTTAAATTCTATAAGAAATACTCCTTTGACAAAAACATACGGAATCAATACAATATATATATATGGTTGTGGTATATCCATTTATTCAATGTTAGGATTATATTTTCATCCACAATACTTAACTAAAAATTGATTTAAATATTTTAAAGATTTAAATCAATAGCATACTATGAATGAAGACTCCGAAGATGGGATAATAAGTGAAGATGAAATTATTTTATTAAAACCTCCTATTAAACGTAAAAAAAAAATCATAAAACAATGCAAATGTCGTCAATGTAAATATTTGGAACATACAAATCCACCACAACATTTTAATCAACAATTTCACGGTTATTGTTGTTTATGGTGCAAACTATCAAATGGACAAAATCACGGAAAACAATGCCAGCGACAAAGATATAATAATAGAAGAAGAAGTCCATCATATAGAAAAAAATCCGTTATACAACAACCATTCAAAAATCAAATAGTTTTGTCATTTTGAATACAATGACCATAATTTATAAATCCAGTTAATATGTATCGTACACCACTTGTAACTGCAACCCCAGCGTGCTTTGTTTGACCACAAAAGATAATCGCATCACCTTTTTTTAATTTAACGGTTTCTTGTTTTTCAATGAATCGTGTACCGCCACCAAAAAAATCATCATTTAAAGCGATAATAAACGAAAATTCACTTCCATCTTCGTGTGCTTCCAATGACTTTTGCGCGTTTGCACTATTACCATCATACTTAGCAATAAACATTTCATCTATCCATAATTTATTCTTTTTTAGCATGAATTTGTCTTCCATTTGTGGAAATATTTTTGTATGTACCTTTTTCTTTAAATCTTTATATATTTTCCACGAAGGAGTTAACTTGTTATCGGTTGTTGGGTAGTCCGCGTGACGCTTTGTAGTCCAACCGTGTTTACTCGCATAATCTTCACCTTCTTGCATAATAATATCACAATCTCGATGATTTATGAAATTAGGTATTATTTTATATTCTTTGTAAATAGGTTTTTGTTCATAAATATCATCGCATTGGGATTGGTGTTTGCTAGGAATTGGATATACGATATATTGTGTTATAATAAATGATAAAATGACAACACATATTATGTAAATAATAGTACCTTTCATTTTTTTGAACATTATACGATTATAATTAATAAATATTTTTTTAACTTTTTAATTTATATTATATTGTTTAATTTTTCTATAATTCAATTATACAAATATTTAAAAATATATATTGTTATTACATCATGCAAACGCAAAAAATACTCATTTTAACAAATATGTTAAAAAAAGAAGATTATATTAAAACAATAGAAAAAATAGATTCATTTTATGATGACAAAAAGTATTTTAATCTATTAATTGAAACAAAACAAGTAACTAAAATCAATTATATTTATTTGTATAAAATAGGAAGTTATTTGAACTCATTGAAAAATCGTAATCCACAATATTTATTGGAAACAACTATCCATGTATATGATGATAACAACTTCAATATTTTATATACATTATTCACATTTATATCTAGTCCTATTAGGAAAGTGAATGTAATTTATTATGATGGTGGATATAATAATAAGCCTACAGATCAAAGAAATATTCATAAAGTAAAAATATATTTACCTTTAAAAAATTGAATAAAAAATCATCACATATGATACATTAAAAATTTATAATGCATATCAGTCTTATAATTCAAATACTATTATTAATCGTATTGATATTTATATATGGGATAATGTATACTATTTTCAAAACATTAAAACAGCGTGAATATTTCATACAAAATATGATTCAACAAGGACTTCCATTAAATAATGTGGTATATTAATAATTCAAAACAAATAAAGAATCATTCAAAACAAATAAAGAATCATTCAAACAAAGTAATAATATTATTGAAATTATTTGGATTCAAAACAATAAATAAGGCACAAAGAAATTTCAAATGTTCTAAATTGAGTTTTTTTTTAGAAAATCTAGTAAAAGAACTTCCACGTTTCATATTTGATTTACCATAAAATAAATTCTTTTCAAATTCTTTTTGGATAAAAATTTTCCACGAATCTTGAATGTAAGGATACCATTGTAAATTTTCATCCACAATGGGTATATGAAAAGAAGTTTTGTAAATAAAATTATTAAACATAGGATTGCGATACAATTTAATAGTTTGGTCTTTTGCAAGTCTATTTTTTAAAATACTTATTCCCATAACACGATTTTCATCATTGTTCATTTCAAGTACAAATAAGTATTTATGAAAAGATGTATTGGTTGGGAACTCTAATGTGGTACTATATAGTGCTCCAGTAATATTATGATTTTGTTTATATCGCATGTTTTCTCGGTATGTTTCATTGTTAAATCGTGTTGTATAAATATCTACATTTTCAAATAGTTCTAAAAAGTTCATTTTATCTATTTTACGAATTTGTTCAAATTCATTATTTGTTTTTTTAGACAAATAATCATCATTAAACATTATATCATATGAGGTTGATTGAATCATTGTTTTAAGACATTTTACTAGAAAACAAAAATTCAATTTTTAATCTTATAGATATAAATCATCGCATAAATATAATATAAATCATCGCATAAATATAATATAAATCATCGCATAAATATAAATCGATATATAAATAATGTTAAATCAATTAAAAACTATATATTTTTATGTGTTTATGTGTATATTTTTTTCACTTACAATAAGTAATTACACTTGTGTTTCAATGATAATTGGGACAAAAAAAATAAGTATTTTAGACAAAAGTCACATAAAAATATATGCAAACAATTGGTTGCAATCATGGAAAACACATCCGAGTCCTTTATCAGATCTTCGAATGAATGAATGTTGGAAATCAATTATTTGGTCCACGAATCACGCTTATAAATCTCATTCACATTGTTTATCATATAAACACAACAATTACTTCATTTTTGTTGAAGAAGATACATTAAAACAAAAACTAAAAGTAGTTGCAATTGTGGAAAATCCAGAAAACGTATATGATAAGGAACAAATCAATTGTATACATAAAGAATTAGACTATATATCAAAATATTCAAATTATACAATTGATTATAAACCACTAAGAAATTGGTCTCACGGACACTACTTTTATTTGTATAATATCAATGAGGCAAATCAATAACAAATTTTATAGATAAAAAAGAAGGTTATGGAAAATTTTATTTTAAAAATGGAAAAAAAATATCAAGGTGTATGGAAAAATGATGTTTTATTTGTAAAAAATACATAACAAATAAAGTTAAATAATAAATAAATAAAGTCAAATAACAAATAAAGACAAATAACAAATAAAGACAATTAATAAAGAAATAAAGTAAATTAATATAATAAATGTTGTATAGAAAACTAACTAAACCAATACCTCAATTATTAACTAGAAATCTTCACAATAATTTTCAAAGTAGAAAAAAAACAATTGAATCCTCTTCAATTGAATGTGTTAATTTTGTTATTTCTTTTGCTAATTGTATTATTGTATCAAGTATTTTATGGGGGTTTGAATCATATAAAGAGAAAGTAAAATTAATAGAACAAACAAATGTTAAAATTGACGAACTTATTATAGCCTATCGTTTACTAGAACGAAAATGTACCAAACGCGAATATCCACTTAGAGATTAATAATCCATTGGAATAATACGATTTGCAATTACATTTGGCATTCGTGCCAATACAATACTCCAAGAAAGTATGATAAACAATAACCAAATAATAGAATATAATGCGATAACAATGATAATGTATTCCATAATGTGTACTTCATTAAAATGATGAAAATACATTTCAATTTTTTATCGATCGAAACGTTTAATATGGGGATAGGGTTCATATGTATTTTAAAATTGTATGTTTGACAGGTTCATATGATCTAAAAATTCCAGAACATAAGAATGATTTTCGAGTATATAATTTTCTCGTTACACGATATTTTAACTTCATAAATGCTATAATTGCTCTAAATAATATATTGTATTTTAGACGAATTATATGAATATGTATTCCGTTTATAAGAATATCAGGCAAAATTGATTTTTCTGGACGCCAATATATTTTTACATGATGCATATTTGATGAAATCGTCCAAAATTGTATTTTTCCCTCATTATCACAAGCGTATTTGTATTTTAGTATATATCCACTTATTATGTTGATGAAGTAGTATTTTTTATGAAATTCTGGAACTTTATTGCTTTTAACCATATTTAGTTCTAAACAAGAAGGCACAATTTTGAATGGTTGATTCATTATTTTCTTTTCATCATTGCGTTTTGCGAAAATCAATTTTTTAACGATGAATAAAAAATATACATTTATGAATAAAAAATATACATTTATGAATAAAAAATATACATTTATGAATATAAACATAAAATAATATCATATTATATATGGTTTATGATCCTTCCTTAGCATGTTTGGCAAAACAAACTAATTGTGAGAAAATGGTATGTCGTAAATGTTATGCACGTTTACCAATAAGAGCGACACATTGTCGCAAAAAGAAATGCGGACATAGCAATATGATTCGGATGAAAAAGAAACTAAAATGATCGTTCTATATGAAATAATGTACTCTTAATTAATCATTATTTTTCATCAAAAATCGATATGTATGTATCAACGCAATGTTACATAAACATCCTTAGTCATCACGTTCTTTCATATCATAAAACCAAGTTTCCCAAGCCAGTTTATAACGCAAGTTTGTTTCATAAAGAGTATCAAAACAAATACTAGTTTGATTTGTATAATGATTTTGATCTAATAAAGCATTTTTCAAATAAATGCTAGGTATTTGTTCTTCATCCCAAAAAGGAGATTGTACAATATTCTTTATTTCAAAGTAAAATACATCACTTTCATTCTTTTGTTTTTTTATTAATTGAGCAATAACGACAAATAAAACTTCATTCATTTGTGTTTTTAGTTTTTCATTTTCTTTCATTATTTCAGAATTCAAACCATTGTTCAGTTTATTCTTTAATCCAAATAT
>MDTB01076588.1_pt1 | contig 10432 bp, 8 predicted proteins | sample 811161 | NCBI WGS metagenome assembly MDTB01 (sample SAMN05326650, study PRJNA326480) | marine metagenome | isolation source: seawater | place: Mediterranean Sea | collected 2009
AGTTGATTACCTTGTACTTTCCCTTGTAAGACTTCATAAATACATATATCAAACCATACGGTTATTTATGGCATCCGCAAGAGGACTACAGAATTTTATACAGACTATTGGTAAGTCTGGTGGAGTTTCTGCGTCTAATCTCTATGAGTTTTCTTTTCAACCAACTGCAAAACTTGTACAATTTTTTAAAGATAACCTAAACGATACTTTTTTAAATCTAACAGATAACGGTGATACAATAAACTTACAGTTACTATGCAATGAGATACAATTGCCAGGTGTGACATATTCTGCATTTGATATCAAGTCAGTCCATAAGGGCATTACACAAAAACATGCAACTGCAAAGGTATTCAATGAACTTGATGTTAGTTTCTTTATGGATGGATCATCATTACCATTAAGATTTTTTAGAGGGTGGCAGGACTTTATACAAAATGGAGTTCTTGATAATCCAAAAAGATATTACCAAGAAGAACAAACATATAAAAGAGCATTTGCAACAAATTACTATGAAGATTATGCATGTGACATGTTCATAAACAAACTAGAAAAGTTTTCTACACCAGATACAAAGAAAGTTGATCCTAGCACTGGTCAAATGGTAAAAGGAGAATATTATGAACCATGGAAGGCAAGACTTGTAAAAGCATATCCATATACTGTGGCATCAATACCATATTCTGCAGGACCTGCTCAACTTGTCAAGGCAACCATAGGATTTTACTATGAGTATAGTCACTTATTAACCTCCGCAAAGCCTGCTATATAATATACTGAAATTATAAATTATGGCATTACCTGAGATTGCAACGCCAATCTATACGTTGACAGTCCCTTCTTCTAAGAAGAGAGTAAAGTATAGACCGTTCCTTGTCAAGGAACAAAAGTTATTAATATTGGCATTGGAGAACGACGACCAAGAACAAATATTAGACGCTATAACTAAGACTATTCAAAACTGTTTGCATACAAAAATTAATGTAACAGACATGGCACTGTTTGACATAGAATACTTATTCTTACAGATACGTGCTAGATCAATCAGTGAAGAGATTGAGATGAAGGTCACCTGTGCTGATGATGGAGAGACCACTGTAGATGTAAAATTTATGGTAGATGACGTCAAAGTTAACTTTCCAAAAGGTCATAGCAATATAATTAAATTGGATGACGATCTTACCATTGAAATGAAATATCCTGATCTGGAATATTTCACTCAAGTAAATTTTGTAGGTGGAGAACCAGATCCATATGAATTAGTTGCTAAGTGCATCAAAAGAGTTTATGTGGGTGAGGATGATTATACACCAGATTCTGTCGATGAATCAAGGAAATGGTTAGAGGGATTAACTAATCAGCAATTTGATAAGATACAAGTATTCTTTGAGACTATGCCATCTCTTAGACATGTATTAAAGGTCAAAAATCCTAAGACCAAGGTTTCAAATGAGGTAGTACTGGAAGGATTATCTGATTTTTTCGCATAGCCCTCTTTCATGAGGGCATCATGGTCTTCTATCAAACGAACTTTTCCCTCGTTCAACACCATAAATATAGCTTGACAGATATTGAAAATATGATCCCGTGGGAACGGGAGGTATATGTGAACATGTTAGCAGCTCACCTACAAAAGGAGAGAGATCGCATCGCTGAAGAAAACAGACGTTAATGGACACAACAGCAATCACTAATTTTTTCAAGAAGGCAGCAAAGAACCTTGCGTCTGGAGTGGCTAGTGCTGTCAGCAGTACAGACGATGTTAAATTAGTTCCTGCTATAGCTCCTATACCTATACGTGAGGTAGATGATTCATATGGAAAGATAGAACCTATAGAGAAACCAGAAGAGGAAGAAAAATATGAAGAGGTAGTAGTAAAAGCAATAAAAGAAATAGCACAACAAAGAAGTTTACCATATGTAAAGAAACCAGAAGTTGCACTTGCAAAAGGTGGTCTGGTAAAGAGAGAAACTATTGCTAAGGTAGGTGAGAAAGAACCTGAGATAGTGACTCCTGTAAAAAATTATGAAAAGTCAGTAGAAACGATATACAAAGAGGGTGCAGCATTACTCATCAGTTCTTCATTAGGTTTTTTAAAAACATTACCCGCATCCCCTGCTAAAGGTAGTGTATTAGCAGAAGCAAATAGATTAAAAACTATCTTTGGTATATCTAACACACCCAAACCACAGAAGGTTATTGGATTGAAAGCACCATTAGAATGGTGGGGTGGTACAAAACAAACCACTAAAGAGACAACAGAGACCAAGACTACAGAACAAACACCAGAAAAATCTAATAAAACTAGTATGATGCCCAGTCCTATGAAAGGATTGAAAAATCTTAATAAACTTCGTAAGAGTAAGTATGGCAAAAAAGCCATGAAGTTCTTAAAAAATAAAGGTGGTAAGGTAGTCAAGGGTGCAAGAAAAGTAGCAGCATCAGGGACAAAATTACTTAAAGGTGCTAAGGGAGCAGGAAAGCAATTACTAAAGAAAGGTACTAAGAAAATTGCTGCAAAGGTAGGTGGTAAGGCAATAGCAAAGGTTGGTGCAAAGGCACTAGGTAAAGGACTATTAAAGAAGATACCATTTGTCGGTCTGGGTGCGGGACTCTTATTCGCAGGACAACGATTGATGGCAGGAGATATGAAAGGTGCAATGCTTGAAGCAGCATCTGGTATTGCAGGTACAATACCTGGCGTTGGAACTGCTATATCTGTAGGTTTAGATGCTACGCTTGCTGCTAAAGACATGGGTGTATTACCAGGTCAAAAGGAGGCAGAAAATCAACAGTCGGCTGCATCAGCTCCAGATCCTACTAAAGACATGTATGGTAGACCAATCATACTCAACCCATCTACTGAAAAGGCGTGGCAGAAAATGGTAAACGCTGCTGCTAAAGATGGTATCAACTTGCCTATGAGTGTGACATCTTCATATAGAAGTCCAGAACAACAGGCAGCATTAATTACAGCAGCAGAAGCGGGCGATGAAAACGCCATAAATCCTGCACCTGTAGGACAGTCACCACATGGACAAGGTTGGGCAGTTGACATTGATTACTATTCAAAAGCAAATGAGTGGGTAAGAAATAACGGTAAGAAATATGGTTTCCAGTGGCAGGGTGAACATGATCCAGTTCATTTTGACTTTTATAACAATGAACCAAATGATAAGTGGTTAAGACCTGGTAAAAATAAATGGATTCCTAATCTCGATGACCCAGTTGGTAAACCATCATCGGGTTCTACGTCTCCTGCTCAAGGTGGCGGTGGTCAAGGTGTAAGTGCACCTAGCACAAGTTCTTCCAAAGAAACTCTAAATAGTGCACCAGTCACGCAAGGTAATCAAGACAGCACTGGTAAAGCTGTTGGATTACCAGTAGTTGTTCCTGCACCTCCTCCAAAGGTAATCTATGTTCCATCTAGTGTGGGTACAGGTAAGGAAAAACATGACTATATTAAAAAACAAGTATCTATTATAGATCCTATGGGTAAAGGTTCTACCTACAAAGTGGTAACGGTGTATTGATATGAAAATGCCTAAATCCATGTCTAAAATAGGAGAATCTTTCTCCAAGTTCATCGGCAACTCTAATGCAGTTAAGAGGGCGATGAATATCCCTGCGTCTGAACAGACTGTTGACGTCAAAGCTACAAGTTTGGGTACAGAACCTATAGTAAAACCAAAGGCAACACCAAAACAAAATCTTGTACCAGATCCAAAGACAACTGGAGCTATTACTAAAAAGAGAAGAGGAAGACCAAAGAAGTTCAAGACACTTGCAGAGGTTCAAGCAGATATAGATTCAAGAAATCCAACCTATAGGAGTCCTGTTACAGGAGGTTTATTGCCAGGCACAGGACCTAAAGTATCTGCGTTAGATAAGGTAGGACTAGGCAAAGATGATGTCAAAGACAAGGTTAACAAAGATATAAAAGATGAGTTTGAAATAGATCCTAAAATGAAAAAGGCATTTGGCGAAGCATTAGCATTGCCCGCCAAGTCTGCTGCTGTTGCACTTATAGATCTATTAGAAAAGATTCCTGCACCAAGTAAGGAAGCATCTAAGATATTGAATAGAAACATATCTAAGATAACCAACTCATTTAAGTTAGGTGCTGCTAGTGCTGAAGTTGCTAATGATGAAGAAGATAATGATAGTAAAGAGAGTGGTGACAAACCGAGTTTGATTGGTGCGTTAATAAGTAAAGCAGTTAATTTTGTTACAGGTAAATCTAGTGGTGGTGGAGACTCAGGAGGTGGTGATGCACCACAGTTGAGTGCTGCTCCTTCACAACCAATGTTGCCAGGTGCAGCTGGAGATCCATCCTACGGAAGACGTGCACCATATACAGGAACTGCTGATGGCATAGGTCTTGGTGACGGTACTGAAGGTAGCAGAGCAATGCAACCAATTAAGAAACGTAAGTCAATGGCAAGCAAGTTGTTTGGTATGACACCTATGGGCATGGCATTCAATGCGGGTAAGGGATTACTTAAGGGTGCAAAAGGATTAACTGGTAAGATGGGTAAAGATGGACTAGGTGGTATGGCAAAGAAAGCATTTGGCATGACACCCATGGGTCTCGGTTTGAAACTTGGTATGAAAGCATTCGGTAGTGTTAAAAATATATTTGCACCAAATACTGAACAGACAACTAATCTAACTGAACTTACTGATAAAACTATAAAAGAGAATAGAGAAAGTGCAGATGCCAAAACACAAAAGCAAGTAGATCTTGCTGCAGGAACTGGTGCTGCAATGGCTAACTCAGCTCAGAGTCAACCTCCATATCAACAAGAGGGTGGAGAACTTGCTCAACCAAATATTCAAGAGTCACCATACATTGACGTCTACAACACAACTTCGCAATTCTAATGTCAGTCAATACACAGTCAAATTTTCAATTAATTAGATTCCTCATTGCGGACTATCCTCCAATAGGTGTGAATCAGGTACTTTATGTCAAGTATACTGAGGATATACAGTCTGCTACCATGAAAATGGAAGTTCAACTCACTGATAGTGAGACTGGTTTCTTATCCATGTTAACGGGTATGGAAAATGTATTCTTGCAAATTGGTGACAGTGAAGGTAAGACTGAAATTGGTGGAGACTTTGTAATATATGATATACAAGATAGAAGAAACATAGGTGGTAAATCATCTGCAGTATTGATGCTATGTAAAGCAGACTTTTTAAACAACGCTGCCAACAAAGTGTCACGTAGATTTGGTAAAGGTCAAGGTAAAAAGATACATGATATCGTTAAGAAAGAAATATTACAAGATCTATTAGGTGTGCAGGAAGAGAAATTAGTTAATTTTGAACCATGTGTTAATAATTTTTCATTCGTATCACCATATTGGAATCCATTTACTGCAATAAGATGGTTGGGTTCAAAAGCAATACCCGCGTCAAAAGGTAGTGGTGCAGCTGCAACTGCAGGATATGCTTTTTATGAGACAAGATCTGGATATAATTTTGTTTCATATGATTCATTTACTAGACAACAACCAGTTACAAGAATGGTTGTGGGGCATGAGGGAGAGGAGTTAGAAGAGGAAAGTGATAAGTCAATCACTCCTCTTGATAAGATTACTATTGAATCATCAGTTGATTTACTCAAGGGTTTAAACTTAGGTTCTTACTCTAGTAATGTGATGACAATAGACTTAAAGGATATGAAATTTACAGAACATCCTTTCAACATCAATAAATATTATCAAGATGTTTTTACTATGAATTATGGTGGCACTCCAGAATTTTACAGTGGATTTGACAATAACCTGACATATACTAGAATTATGTCTAAGGTCACAGACTCTGCATTATTTACTGAGGGTACATATACACAAGGATTTACAAAGCAACTCTCACAATCTAGTTTGAGGGAAAAATTATTTTACAGTAAAAAAGTCATAGTAGAATTTGTAGCAGATTATTCTTTAGAAATAGGTGAAGTTGTGCAGTTAGATATTTACAAGGGTAGTAGAGACAGAGAACAGGATTATGCAAATTCTGGTAGATATGTTATTGGTAGAGTTGAAAGAACATTTAGAAGTAGTCAAGATAAAATGATATCTAGACTTACACTATTCACCGATTCGGACGGTCAAAGACCATGAATGCAAACTTAGCTAATTTTATAGGGAAAGAAGGATTTAACTGGTGGATCGGTCAGGTAGAGAATGATGGTGAGAAATATTGGAACGCTGAAATCAGTGCATTAGATTATACTGATTTTGATTGGACTAACAAAGTAAAGGTTAGGATAATAGGATACCATAACCCAAATAGAAAGGATCTACCTACAAAGGATTTACCATGGGCACAAGTATTGATGCCCCCAGTATATTCCATGCGATCTGGTATGGGATCAATTCATCAACTACAACTGAATGCTTGGGTAGTTGGTTTCTTCATGGATGGTGAGTCAGCACAAATTCCTATTGTTATGGGAAGTATTGGTGATGAAAATCCTAGTGGTGGTTATGGTGTAGAAACTGGTAAAGAACAAGGATTCGCACAGTTAGCAGCTGCAGACTACAATTTTCCTGATCATAATGGTGATGGTAGTTCTTCTCCAAACACAGCTAATACAGTTGAAGTAGATGAAGAGACTGGAGTAGACAAAGCACCAACTAATAATGAAGGACACACAACTGAAGACGGGACTGATAGTAAAAATGAACGGGGTGCAGCAGAGACTGAGAGTCAGAAACAACAGTTAGCAACTGAAAAGCAAAAGGTAACAGTACAAGTAGGTAATGGTAAATGTGGATCTGAAACTGCTACTAAACTTGAAGCACCTCTTGCTGAGTTTATGAAGTTTGCTCGTGGTATAGAGAAAAACGAAATAGATCAATTTGTTAATAAGTTAGATGGTGCAGTTGTTGATCTAGACTATGAAATTAATTTAGTTCAACAACGTATACAAAAGAAACTTACTGGTTTGACTGCTAACATCAAAGGCGTAGTCATGGAGGAGACTAATAAACTTGTTCAAGATGGTTTGAATAGTCTTAGCATTCCAGATCCAGAGTTAGATGTTGCAGTTAAAGATGAATTGAAAAATGTTGGAGATCTTGTATCATGTTTGTTCAAGCAATTAATAGGTGAACTTGGTGACTTTATAAAAGGCATGCTCAAAGATCTTGTAGAGAATGTTCTAGACACTGCATTATGTCTTGTTCAAAATATTCTTGGTGACATCATGAAGAAACTCATGGATAGTATCACTGGTGCATTAGGCATATTAAAAGGTATCACAGGTGCCATCAAGGGATCAGCACAAAAGATTCAAAACTTACTTAACAAAGTCGGTGAGTTTATAGATTTATTTTGTGATGGTGCATTATCATGTGCTATTGGTGCATCTGTATTTGAAACTGGTATTGGTGCAAAACCAAAAGGTAATGATGCTACACAGAAACAGATAGATCAATATGCAGTTAAACCACCAAATTCTGTATCAATAGTAGGTAACGGTAAACCTAAGAATGGATTTGTACCTGCTGTAGATCGTAATGGAATTAAGAAAATATTTAACACTGCTACTGGAACATTAGTTGATCTCGATAGTGCAGCTGGTGCATTGACTGGTCTAACAGAAAAAGCATTTGACACACGAGGACCTCTAGAGAAGTTTGAGGGTCTCAACTTCTATGATTCTTCGGGCAATATTGCAACAGCAGCAGTCAATTGTGCTAATAGTATCTTAAACAAGAAACCATGCTTCCCTGAAATGGTATGGGATAACTTAAAGTCAACAAGTCCTATAAAAGCACTACCTATAGTAGATGATATAGGACAAATCCTTGGTGTTCTTATGCAGAAGAAGGGATCGGGCGTGAACTTAGAAGCATCAGTCAAAGCACAGTTTACATGTAATGAACCAGAGGGAGGCGGTGCTGTATTTAAACCAAATATTGTAGATGGTAAGGTAGATTCAGTAGAAGTCATAAATCCTGGTATAGGATATGGATTTGATCCTGCAGACACATTCTGTCCTAAAGAACAATATGGAATTTTATTAGACAAAGTAGGATTACAGCAACATGTAAATGATGGTGATTATATCGAGCAAATAACCACAGGCAATCCTGATATACTACAGGTAGTTGATGTAGATTATGATGAGGAACATATATTATTTGCAACTATAGACCCTGCATTTAATTCATTGCTAACAGTAGGTTTACCAGTAAGAACGAAGTCTGGACATGAGTTTATATTAAACTTCAACAATAAATTCCCAACACTAGTAATACCACAAGAAGCAAAAGCATTGTATGCTAATTGTAGTGATATTATTCCTAAAGTTGATGATGTTACTATTAGGAACGTTGGATCTAATTATGTAAACCCTGTCATCACAATTGGAACAGGTACAAAGAAGAAGGAGATAGGAGACTTTACTACGGATTCTAAGGGTAGACTGATCAAAGCAAATCTAACAGAAGCAATATTGGGTTTTGTCAAACCTGTTGTAGAAGATAAAGGAACAGACTCAGTAGCACCTACTGGAACTGGTGCATCATTGAGTGTCGTGTATACATTTACAAGTCCTAGACAGATTAAAGAGAATAATGTCTTACCACTCACACAATATATTGACTGCGTAGGTCATCCTATGATAAAATCTGCTATAGAGGACGAAGAAACAGGTCTAGTTGATACTGCATTTAATTTAGTAAATAGTCAAGACACATCAACTACAACTGATAGCACAACTACTACGGTATCAAGTCCGACACCAAGTGCTCCTGTATCTACTCCAATTACGCCTAGTACACCAAGTGCACCTTCTGCTCCATCGACTCCCTCAGCACCAAGTGCTCCATCTACTCCATCTGCTCCAAGTGCACCAAGTGCTCCTAGTTCACCATATGGAGGAGGATACTAATGGCATTTAATTTATTTACAGGTGGAACAGCTGTTGCCAATCTTCTACCTAAAATAAGGATAAGATATCCTAGAAACTGGGTTCAGTCAACATCTGCGGGTCATATGTTCGAGATGAACAATACCAAGGATGGAGAATACATACGTTTGCTCAATGCAAATGGCAATTTTTTGAATATAGATGAGAAACAAAACAACAACTTAGTTTCTTATAATGATACATATATCTTATCAGACCATAATCTTGTTATAAAAGTCGGTAAGGACGTAAATTCTGACCGAATGGCACTGCATATTATTGGTGATGTTAATTTATATGTTGAAGGAGATATGCACAGTGAGGTCGAAGGTGACCGTTTTGATAGAGTGAATGGTAATTACCAGATGCAAGTCGGTGGTGTATGCACCATTCAATCAGATGAGAACATGGCAATACAAGCCAAGAATCAAATGAAGTTGAAATCTAATGCCTACACAAACAAGACAACGTTCTTGGAAAATGATTTGAGTGAAGGCGGTTCTGTAAAAGAGAACGTAAAGGGTAATTATGAAGTTAAGATACTAAAAGAATCATCTACATTCTCTGTCAGTAGTGATGGAGATATTCGTACACGTGCTGCAGGATGCAGATACGAAAAGGTAGACGGAAACTTCCTAACGCAAGTTGGTGGTAAAGTCTTTACTAAGGTAGATGGTGGATCTAAATCATGTATAAGTGGAGGTGCATTCGATGGAATGATCTCCTCACCTGATAGTAATGCATACAAATTAGATGTTACAGGTAACATTAAGGGAGACGCTACAGGCAATATCGACCTAGATGGTTCTGAAATATACTTGAATTGATTGTAGATTTTTAGAAAACAAATGACACAACATCACATGTCAGTAAGTAAGCAGGAAGCAGAATTTTTAAAGTGTATTCTTGCAAAACATTTAGACGATTTCGTCGAGGAATTAGTGCGAGAAGATAAGACAGGTAAGGCAATGGATACTATGAAGGCAAATAGAGAAGCAGGACTTGAGTTAATGAGCAAGGTTGAAGAGACTATAAGACGTGCTGCTAGGGCGGGTAACACCACCTACTTTACAAACTCTTGATCGCATGCTATACTAGTTCTATCATCGCATCATATTAATGCATAACGAAGAACATCAAAGGGACACAATGGAAGTCCTTGAAAAAGTGATAGTTGATATCACATCAAGAAAATTTGTGCTAATAAGTAATACAGGTGATCGCAAAGAGGTTGACTGTGACATGGATCAATTCATGAGAGTCCTTGACCTTGTGCGTGAACTAGTTCCATCTGATGAGGTAATTTACGTCTAATGTCTTATAACCACACATATAGTCAGATCAAAGAGATACTAAAATCATCTCCAAAGATCAGCAAACCTATTATGCTGCAAGTTGCACGTCTCGCTATTAAAGAAACTCTAGGTGATAGAGTTGAGATTGATAGTATAGAATGGGACAGTAAGTTTATTGATCTAGACGCTGATAGTCTGGACATG
>MDTB01131586.1_pt1 | contig 10432 bp, 12 predicted proteins | sample 811161 | NCBI WGS metagenome assembly MDTB01 (sample SAMN05326650, study PRJNA326480) | marine metagenome | isolation source: seawater | place: Mediterranean Sea | collected 2009
AACACCCTCTATTCTTTTTAAAGACTTGACTACAGACATAAACTTGTCTTTATCGTCAATAAAAGAAGGTATATAAGAAACGTTTAATTCAATTAATCTATGACCATAAGATGTTACGACTTCTGATATTGGCATTGTTTGTCTAACTGTTACTATACCTGGAAGAGCTCTCATATCTGTCATTATATCTAATACAGTAGGATCTTCTCTTTCTTCTATCTTTATTCTACATCTAACTAGCATATTAAGTAAATCGCTGTGTCTTTCAAGTAATATTTTAAGATTTTTTTTCATAATATAAATCCTTTTTTTATTTATCTAAATATTACTTTGACTATCTATTAATATAACTTTCTACTGTTATAGGCCATATATCATTTATTATATTAAGCATAGCTTCAGCTAATTTTTGTATTTCCCACTGTGCGCCTTCATGAGTTCTAAGTTCAATAAACTTTAATATATTATTTAAGTTTGCTGTTGCATAGTATTCTGTATAAAGATTTTGTGGCAATACACCTCTCGCTTGTTCTCTGCAAACACCTGCAGCTAGTAAATTATCAAAAAACTTTAAGCAGTCTTTATGATATCTAGCAATAGCTTCTGAAGCTGGTAGAACTAGTGGTTTTGAGCAATCTGATGTTTCAAAAGAAAGGTTTGGATTTATTGTGCTTTCTATATTTGAAGCCTGTCTGTTGCTTTTATGTTGAGTTCTAAAACTATGAGGCGAATAAAATTCAATATCAGAGTCTGTATATCTTCTACTTATTTCATTATAAGACCATGTCCTATGTCTATGATGTTGTGATCTTACAAAGAGAGGTACTTTAATTCTAAAAGTTGCAATATTGTGTTCTAGAGTAGAAGTGTGTCTATGTTTAATCAAGTAATTAATTAGCTTTTTATCTTTATCATCTAATTTTTCTTTATGAACGCCAAAAGAAACTCTTGCTGAGTTTACGACAGTAATGTCGTCACCCATACTTTGTACTAATTCTATTGATCCTTTATTATCATTATATAAATAATATTTTTTCATTTGCGAATAATCCTTTTTATATTTTTATTATATATAAAAAGTTAAATTTTACAATATATAAAATTACTCTAAACCGTAATAAAGTTTTTCTGCCCAAGGTATGACATCCCATTTTCTTGCTGAAATGTTGTGGTGTCCTACAATACTATATTGTGATGCTTCTTTTACAGGCATTACTTCTAGACTTTCGCATACAGGCTTTTCAATAAGGCCTGATGCTTCTCTTAATGATTGTAAGAATTCTCTGCTCAAATCAGCAAACTCATCTCCAATCATTACACATTTTCTACCTTTTACTCTACTGTCTGGAATCTTGCATACTTGCAAAGAAGCATCAGGGTACCATTTTTTAGTTTTTTCCCAGTATTTTTCTTCAGGATGCATACAGATATCTACACCTATTGAGTGTTTATTAAACTTACCTGCATGATATGCAACTAATCCTGTGTCTAAGCATTGCAATATTTCATATTCACCAGACTTATGATTTCTTCCAATGAGAAAATGTGAAGATACGTGACGACCTTTTGCCATATTAAATACATTGTAGCAATGTCTACTATTCAGTCCTCCCCAATGCACGCAAATTGTTGCTGGATCTGTCTTTCTTTTATACCAATTTTTAGTACCATCGTCCAGTTCATAAAGAGGAGCTGACCAATCTATTTCTAATGGTGAGTCAATAGGTACAACTTTACCCATATGCATCATAATAGGCATACCAAAATATTCCCTTACAGCTCTGTGTGTATTAGGACCGTATACACCATCAACTGTTGCGCCGGCTTCTCTTTGTAATTCTCTTACATAATCTTTATTTCTATTTATTGTTGTAAATTGTTCCATTGTTATTCCTTAATTAATTATTGTCAGAAAACTCATTAAATATATTAACATATCTATTATTTTCTTTTTCTAGTTTTTTAAAAAGGTAGTATTTAACACTTTCTGAGTCTACATAGTCTCTCAAAACTCTAATACTTGATTGTACGTTTTTTATTTCTATAATAATATTTTCAAGTTCAATATAGTTTAGATTTCTGCTTTTTAGTTCTTTAATTAAAAAGTCAATATACTTTAAAGTATCTTTAAATTTTAAATTATATCGCACAGGCTTGTTATATAAAGCAGGTATATTTTCTAGAATTACTTGCTCAATACTTTCATCTATTAATTTACCTTCAATAATAGTAGTATAGTTTTCTAATTGTTTACTGTCTAAAAAGTATATTTCTAAAAAGCTATACGGATATTCTATTCCTAATATTTTTTTTATAGACATTTGTGTGTTTGTCATAATAAAAGATTTGTTTACTTTCGAAGTTAAACTATAGTTTATAGACATATCTTTTTTTAATATTGATTTTTTGTCTCTAGAATAATCAGAATTATCTTTGTTTAAACTATTATAACTATTTGTATTATTTATTGTAATCTTTTCTTTGTTTAAAACAAGAATATTATAAGTTATTAAAAAGGATAAAACAAAAACAAGGAAAAGAATTTTTTTAAAAGGCATTATTCTAGCTCAATATTTACTGATACTTTTCCTGTTAGTTGAGGAATTCTAAGTTGTTGTACAATATTATGATCCTTAGCTTCTTCTGCCTCCAAAAACCAATCTGCATGACCTTTGTCATGAATAAGCTTTAAAAAGTAATCATCTGGCTTTCCACAGTTTCTCGCCATCATAGTATAGAGCTTTTTATTTAATCTTTCTGATTCTCTTGCGTTAGTTTTTAACTCTTCAACTTTACCAAATGCAGCACCAGATACATCATGAATCATCATTACAGAGTCTTTATCCATAAATCTTAATCCATCTTCACCAAAAGATGCAAATATTGCGCCACAAGACATTGCTTTTCCCTTTACAATTGTTGCTACAGGAACATTTGAAGACTTAATACAAGAAATCATAGAAAGCAAAGAATAAGCTTCTCCGCCGTAAGAGTCAATAATAACTGGAATTACTTTTTGTCCTGTATTATGTGCTAAGCTGACAGCTTCAGAAAATTCGTTTGCAGATTCTTCATTAAAGTCATTGACTACAATAATTATAGGTTGTACTTTTAATTCTAAAGTTTTAATAAGAGGTGAAACCTCAGTAATAAAATTCATTAATATTTTTCCTTATTTATTTATAAATTTTTAATTCCAGATATTGTTATACTTCCAACTTTTCTATTAACTTCTTTACCTTCACTAAGTTTTACAAAAGTTGGAACATTCATTACTTTATGATTAATAACGAATGCTTGTGATTCTTCTTCTGAAATGTCTATTATTTTAATATTGTTTTCACTAATAATATCATCTGTTAGTTGCATTTTAATTTGACTGCACGGGACACACCATGGTGCAGAAAAAAATAATATTTCTTTACTCATATAAATCCTTTAACTAATATTTTCCCATCCCCAATTGTCGCCGCTCATACCATCCGCATTGTAGTCTGTTACTGTTCCTTCAAAAAAGTTTTTAAAGCTATCACCGTTAATAATCCAGTCGATCCAATCAAGCGGATTGCTTTTAACTTTAAAGTTTGGTTTAAGACCTAACTGTATAAGACGTCTATCTGCTAGATATCTTATATATTGTTTAACTTCTTGTTTATCTAAACCTTTAATGTCACCCATTTCATAAGCAAGATCAATTACTTTATCTTCTAGTTTAACAGCACGTCTATACATTTTGTATATAGACTTTTTAAATTCATCATTTACAATTCTTGGATGCTCTTTTACATATTCTCTAAAAAGTTGTGTCATTCCTTGCACGTGCATTGTCTCATCTCTAATTGACCATTCAACAATCTCGCACATACCTTTCATCTTTCCAAATCTTTGATAGTTTAATAACATGACAAATGCTGAGAAAAGACTCATTCCTTCATTACATGCAGACTGTGCTAATGCTAAACCCAAACCTTTACGAGTAGATACGTCATTTTGCTGCATAAATTCTATTTTATCGCTCATTTCTTTATACTCAAGAAACGCACTATATTCTTCTTCAGGCAAACCTAACGTATCATTAAGCAGAGCATAGCTACGTTGATGCGTACCTTCACGATTTGCAAAGCTTAATAGCATACTCCTAATTTCATTATTTTTAAATTTAGGAATAAACAGATCACAATAATTGCCTCCTACTTGAACATCACTTTGTGTAAAAAGCCTAAGAATTTGTGTAATGTGATTTTTTTCTTCTTTTGATACTTTACCGCCCTTCCACTGATTTACATCTTCAGCTAGCTTTGCTTCCCAAGATCCCCAGTGTATCTTTTCATGTGACTCTGCAATCTCCATTGCCCATGCATATTTAAAGGGCTTATAAGTTATATTGTACTTTAATAATGACATATGTTTAACCTTTGTAAAATCCTTGTTTAATCTATTTATCCTTGGCAACTTAAACATTCATCAGGATCTGAAAAATCTTTGAGTTTGTCTTGTTCTACCTTTTGGCTTACTTTTTCAGCAGAAGCACCTGCATTTGTCCTTAAATAATAAAGGCCTTTTAAGTTCTTTTTCCATGCTCTTATATGTACAGCATTTACATAAGATTTGTCTGTGCCTGCTGGAAAAAATAAGTTAACGCTTTGACCTTGACAAATAAATTTTTGTCTGTCTCCTGCATGATCTATAATCCATCTTTGATCAAGCTCAAATGCTGTTTTAAAAACTTCTTTATTCCAGTCTGACATCCAATCTAAGTGTTGCACAGATCCTTCATTTAAGATTATTGATTTCCAAAATTTTTCTATCAACTCTTTTTGCTTGTTTTTATTGTCTGTTGTTTGTCTAGCATGTTCCAGTAAAACTTTTTCTAAATGTGGATTTTTTACAAGATAAGAACCCACTCTAGTCCTATGTGTATAAGCATTTGATTTCCAAGGTTCAATTGAAGGAGAAGTCCCTGCGATAATAGATGAATTAGCATTAGGAGCAATAGCTAGTAAATGAGAGTTTCTTATACCATAGCCAACAGCGTCAGGGCACTCACCTTTTTCTTTAGCAAGCTGAATTGTTTTTTGTGTTGATCTTTCTTTAATTAAAGAAAATATTTTCATATTTAATGATTTTGCTAATGCAGACTCAAAAGGAATGTTTTTAAGTTGCAAATAAGAATGAAATCCCATTGCTCCTAAACCTAGACTTCTTTCCTTAAACGCTGAAATTTTGGCTTTTTTTAAATGATCAGGTGCATTTTCTATAAAATACTGCAACACATTGTCTAAATATTCAATTAGATCTTCGACAATTGTAGTTTCTTTCCACTCATCAAATTTGTCTAAGTTAAGTGAGCTTAAACAACAAACTGCACTCCTGTCTTTTGAAGTTGCCAAGTGAATTTCGTTGCAATTGTGAACTAAAATGTCGTTAGCAAAAAAATTCTTGTTATCTTCAACTGTTATATCATAAACAGGCTGCTTTTTTGTTTTTTTAATTATTTTTAGAGGCATGTTTTCTTCCTTTTACCCAACTATCTTTTTCTCTGTTGTATTCTTCTAAAGATAGTTGTTTTGATATTTTAAGATTTTCATTGTAATACCAGTTTTTTCCAACAAGAGATTTTGACAATTTCTCTTTGTGGCTTTTGGTTCTTATATATTTAAAGTCTTTTTCTTCTAGATTGTATATTTGCTTCATTGCATTTACAAATCCTTTTAGGCCAGATCCATATTTTTTAAATCTATATTTTGAATAAGATTTTGGATAACCAAAGTTTTCTGAACTGTATATTTGCCATTTTCTTTTTGGTAGGCAATTATTTTCTTTAAAAAATCTATAAGCACTCTCTAATATTTCTTCATCAGAAAAACCTGAGTATTTTGAGTTTTTTTCTCCAGAGGCTGATTTAGATTTTTTAGCTTTCCAAGATTCTATTTTTTCTTCAGGAACAACAAAACCACCTTCTCCGCCTAAAGTCATATTATAACCATTTTTAAATGTATTATAATAAGATATAAAAAACTTTTCTTTCTCTAAGGCTTCTTTTCTAGAAATACACTCATATAAAACATTAGACTTTATATTATTTAGACCATACTTTCTAATAGCTCTATAGAAATTAGTATCATGACCTGATTGTGCGTTTTGTATATGCTTGTTAAGCCTTTTAGATATACTTAAACCCGTATGTCCAATATAAGATTTATTATTTTCAAAAGTATGTTTATAAACAATATATTTCATTTTCTGTCCTTAAGTGAATTTCAATGTTAAATATTCACCTACTAACAAAAAACTAGCTCGTCATCTTCTTTTAAATCTTTTGCTATTACATAACCTCTATTTTTAGTAAAAACTTTATGATCGGGTGTACATGTAATAGATTTACCAGATTCTTCATCTATAATTTCTAAAACTTCAGCTTTTTCAAACATTAAATCGCCATTAACAACTTTTTTATATTCTATGTCTTTAGTTTCTACATTATAAGAAAGAACAAATATCTTTTTTCCTAATTTAAATAGGTCTACAACTTCTTCTAAACTTAGAGTAGAATAAGGAATATTATCAACTAAAACATTTAGTTTAGTATCTCCTGTTAAACATAAGTTGCTACCATATATTTTTAGCCCTAAATCTTTTTGAAATTTTGGTAAGTGTTTATTAGCTTCATCTATAAAGTTAATGTATGGCTCACCAGTTCTAAATCTAACCTTAATAATTCTTTGCCACAAGTCTCTAGCATCAACGGTATCTCTTACAGATTTGTCATCTGGGTCAATTAAGTCCCATTTGTCTCCTTTAATTACAGCATTCATAAATTTATCTGTAATGTTTACAGCGTTATTTATATTAAAGCATTTTCTATTAACATCACCGCCTGTAGGCAATCTAATGCTTAAAAATTCTACGATATCAGGATGAGAAACATCCATATATGCTGCGTAAGATCCTTTCCTTGTTTTTCCTTGTCTATAAGCAGTCATATCGCTATCTACAGTTTTTAAAAAAGGTATAGGGCCGGGCGAAATAGAACTATTTGATCTTATGCTGCTCCAGTGTCCACCTACACCTCCACCTTTGACAGACATCCATCTTAACTCATCTGTGTGGTCAATTAATCCTTCTAAAGAATCGTCAACATAAGTTAAAAAACATGATATTGGAAGGCCTAATGTCTTTTCTGTTTTACTTGGTGCATTTGATAAAATAGGTGAAGAAAACATAAACCAACTTTTTGATGCATAATCGTATATTCTTTGTGCTAATTCTAGATTGTCATTTGAAAATGCTACAGCAGCTCTAGCAAAACTCTCTTGTGGAGATACCTCTTTATCGTTCATATAATAATTTTTCAATAAATTAATTGAAAATTCTGAAAGGTTTTTATCTCTTTCTAAATTAATTTTAATACCATAGCACTCTTTAAACATATTAATCCTTTTTAATCTGAACTACCGATTTTCCCATCTTTTCTAGTGGTCAAGCTCGATAAGTTTAAATATTCTTCTTCACTTATTACCTCAAACTCATTGTCACATTTAACAACAACAAGTTGAAAAGGTAACTTAGAACCTTTTCCAATATTAAATTCATTTTTTGTAACGTTAACACAATTTACAAAAACTTCACCAGTATACCCGCTGTCTATAACACCAGCCCTAACTTTCAGAGGAGTCTTGATAATTGATCCTCTTTCCTGAATAAGACCTACATATCCTTTAGGAATAGAAACTCTTAAACCTGTGGGAATTAAGATCTTAAGATCAGGTGTCCTAGAAATATATTTTGATCCTGCTGACATTACGTATATATTTTCACCTGTATTGTAAAGATCTAAACCAGCACTTTCTCCATTATATGCAGGAACATAGTCTTTTACATCAATACTATTTGCTTCAAGCACACTTTTTAATTTATCGTTAATAGAAATCTTAACCATCTTTGTTATTTACTTCTTTCCACTTCTCTCGAAGCTTTTCTTTCATACTATTATTATCTTGTTTAACAGCTTCATTTAGTGTTAATGCTGAATCGTCTAATATCTTAAATTTTGATTTTGCTGTATCAATATTAATAGGAAACAGTAAACCATCTTTACCGGCTCTGTTCTTTGCAACAAAAATTCTGCCAGTTCCTTCAGACTTTTCCATAGGCTTTCTACTAATTGACAATACAACGTCAGCTACTTGTGCTTTAGCATATGATTCACCAAGGTTTTCTAGACCTACAACGTCAGCTTTTGAAGAATCTTTATTAGCCTGAGAAGCTGTCCATATTGGAATATTAAGATCAACAGCGAGATTTCTAAGCTCAGTATAAATAAGCTTTAATTCATGACGTAAAGAATCGTATGCTCTTGAAGACTTCATTACGTCTGCGTAATCTACTGTTACAAGGCTTGGTTTAAAACCTTTTAACGTCAACTTTTCGATATGATTTCTTAAAGTAAGAACTGTTGCAGATCCTGTTGGATATTCTTTAATGACTAGCTTGCCAAGCTCCATTTTACTATATTTGTCAATAACTTCTTTTTTTCTTTCAATAACTTCATTACTAGGGATATCGCAAAGATTTGAGTCATATCTTTTTCCAGTTTCATGTTCTGAAAGTTCAAAAGTATAATGAATTACATTTTTACCTGCTTTCATAGCAGCACAACCCATATCAACTAAGAAGTGGGACTTACCAACACCTGTATTTGCAGCTATAACACCTAACTCACCTCTGCCTAAGCCTCCTCTAAGTATATCTTTTGCATCAAGCCTTTCTAAGCCTGTTGGACAAACAAGCCTGTTAATTTGAACAAATCTTGCTTCAATATCATCAAAAAAGTTGTGGCCAGTTGAATTAGGCATACCAACAGATATTGCTTCTTTCATAATACCTATGACAGACTCATACTTTTCTGTCTGTATGAGTTCAACACTTTTCTCTAATGCATCTTTAAAGGCTTGTCTTTTGCAAAAATCTAGCGACTTATCTTTAACATACTGCAAATCACCTACATCAGGATTAGTTTTCATACGATGTAGATATTCAATAATTTGATCTCTTAAGACAATATCCTTAGACTTAGAAAGATCTTCTTTAATTATTGTAATTAATATAGTTAATGTTGGAAAAGTTTTATATTTGTTGTAATATGCAAAGTATTTTTCACATAAAAAAGACAGATACTTTAAATCAAAATAATCTGGACTTACTACTTCAATCATTTGAGCTGACCAAAGAGTATCAGTTAGCATTGATTGAAATACTTTTTCTTGAAATGGCTTGCCAAACTTAGCAAAGTTTCTTTGTTGACTCATTAAATATTATTCCTTAAACATGAATTGACTGAAATTAGAAAAGAATGTATATCAAAAGAATTTAATCCTTCTCTGTTTATTATTTTTAAGATTTTCATTTTATTAATCTTATTAAAAGATTTATTGTCAAATTGATAGTTAATTTTCTTAACTTGATCAGCGCTTATCATAAGCGAGTCCAAATACATCAATTTCCAATTTCTTCTAATTGTTTTTTCGTTATTTATTATATTATCAAATAGCTTTATTTTACAACCAGAATTAACTTTTTTATTTGACTCATTAATAATATCATCGACAGATAATTCTTTTACTGTGCTTAATTCTGGAAATCGATTCGCCATAGTTTTAAAGCCTGCTCCTTTTACGCCTTTAATTCCATCACTTTGATCTCCAGCAAAGCATCTTACTAAACAAAAATTCTTTGTGCTTATATTCCATTTGTCTAATACATATTTTTCATCTATTAATTTCTTCTTATTAGGAGACCAAATTTTTGTATCTCCATCTAATAACTGGTAATAGTCTTTGTCTGATGTCACAATTATTTTTTCTTCTTGTGACTTTTTTGTACTAACTAAATAAGCAATTACATCATCTGCTTCGCAATCACTAACGTATATTTGTGTTACAGGTGTTTCATAAAGCAACTCAATTAATACTTTTAACTGATTATTTCTATCATCAACAGTATCTGGAATATCACTATAATGACTTCTATTAAGTCTTACAGGCCTACGTCCGTTTTTATAATTTGGATCAATTGCTCTTCTTCTTACAGAACCTCCTCCTTCCCAAACAACAACTACTTTTTCAGGCCTAAATTTATTACACAAATGATCAATGTTTCTTAGGAAGCCAAATATTCCACCACACAATTGACCATTTAGACTCTTTGCAGGATTAGCTGCAAAATGTCTCATAAATACATTTAACCCATCAATATATATAATAGGCTTGTTAGACATAACTTTACTTCAACATTTCAAATGCTTCTTCATGAACTTCCATAACATGCTCAGCTACAGCTTTAATGTCTGTGTAACTTTCTGGATCAATGTCAGGGTCATCAACTTCATTTTTTCTAATCATTGCTTTTTCTAAAAGCATATCAACATATTGCC
>MDTB01200457.1_pt1 | contig 10432 bp, 10 predicted proteins | sample 811161 | NCBI WGS metagenome assembly MDTB01 (sample SAMN05326650, study PRJNA326480) | marine metagenome | isolation source: seawater | place: Mediterranean Sea | collected 2009
AATTAGAGAATTTATATGTACAATTGATGAAATTAGTTTAAAAAAAAAAAAACCAATTAATATGAAAATAATTAAAGAAATATTAGAGGATAAATTTGACTTTATATAGAACGCATACGTGTGGTGAATTAAATTTAAATAATAATGGTGAAGATGTTTTATTATCTGGATGGATAAATAAAAAGAGAGACCATGGGAATCTTTTATTCGTTGATTTGCGAGATAATTATGGAATTACCCAATGTGTGATTGACAACAAAAATAAACTATTTAAAAATATTGAAAAAATTCCCTTGGAGACAGTTGTTCAATTTGAAGGGCAAGTTATTAAAAGAGAAAAAAATACTGTTAACAGCGAACTAAAATCAGGGGAAATTGAGATAAAAATCACAAATTTTAAAATATTAGGTTTGACTAAAGAATTACCACTTCCAGTTTTTTCAGATCAGGAATATTCTGAGGAAATAAGACTGAAATACAGGTTTCTAGATTTAAGAAGGAGTAAAATTCATGAAAATATCATTTTAAGATCAAAAGTAATTTCCTTTATTCGAAAAGAAATGGAAGGTTTTGGATTTTTAGAATACCAAACACCAATATTGACATCATCAAGCCCCGAGGGTGCAAGAGATTTTTTAGTACCCAGCAGGATTCACCCTGGGAAGTTTTACGCTCTTCCTCAGGCGCCACAACAATTTAAGCAGCTTATAATGGTTTCAGGATTTGATAAATATTTTCAAATTGCTCCATGTTTTAGAGATGAAGATGCTAGAGCAGATAGAAGCCCCGGAGAGTTTTACCAGCTAGATATAGAAATGTCTTTTGTAGAGCAAAAAGATGTATTTCATGTTGTAGAGAACTTACTTAACAATATTTTTAAAAAATTTTCTAATAAAAAAATTTTAAATAAAAAATTCCCAAAAATTACTTATTTTGACACAATGCTTAAATATGGATCAGATAAACCTGATCTACGAAATCCCTTAGAGATATGTGATTTGACAGAAATCTTTAAAAGAGCGGATGTAAAGCTTGAAATTTTTAAAAAATTAGTAAAAGAAGGATCACTAGTGAGAGCAATTGTTACAAAACAAACAAAAAATCAACCTAGAAGTTTTTTTGATAATATTGATAAATGGGCTAAAGAAAATGAGTCCAATGGATTAGCATATTTTACTTTTGAGAGTGAAGATAGTAAAATTTCTGGCAAAGGTCCAATAGGTAAATTTTTTTCTTCAGATGCATTTCAAGAGATAATGAAAATAAGTAAAGCTGAAATTGGAGATAGTATTTTCTTTTCTTGTGGTCTTAAAAAAGATGTAGAGAATTTGTTATCTTTAGCACGAGACAAAATTGCTAAAGATTTAAATTTAATTGATGAAAATTTATTCGCTTTCTGTTGGATAGTTGACTATCCTATGTATGAATCTGATGAAAAATCAGGTCAAATTAAATTCAGCCATAACCCTTTCTCAATGCCACAAGGTGAATTAGATAAACTTAATTTTAACAACCCTTTAGATATTAAAGCATATCAATATGATATTGTTTGCAATGGAATTGAACTGTCATCAGGAGCAATTAGAAATCATATACCTGAACTAATGTATAAATTATTTGCAGTCGCTGGTTATGATAAACAAAGTGTTGATGAAAAATTTAGTGGAATGATTAATGCCTTAAGTTATGGAGCTCCTCCCCATGGTGGTATAGCACCTGGTATCGATAGAATTATAATGTTATTAGCTAATGAAAAAAATATTAGGGAAGTAACGATGTTCCCATTAAACCAAAATGCACAAGATTTAATGATGGATGCTCCCACAAAAGTAGAGGAAAGTCAGTTAAAAGAATTAAATATTAATATTATTAAAAAAAAATAATTACTTTTTACCTTTAAGATTTATTCTTATGTCAGAAAGGTCAACTAATTTTCTTTTATAATCGTTTCTAACAAAACCCTTACTCGTCATATCTTTTACAATTTTGATAAGTTGATTATTCTCCTCAAAAGAATTAGCATCATGCTCGTTAATATTTTCCGATTTACCTATAGATGGAGTATGTGCTAAATCTTCTCTATTTAAATAGGATATGGCTAGTTCTCTAAATATATAATCAAGTATAGATGTTGCTGATAATATCCGGTCGTTACCAAAAACTTTACCTGACGGTTCAAATTTTGTGTCTACATATGCATTTACAAACTCATCAAGTGGAACACCGTATTGCAGCCCTAAAGAAATAGCTATTGCAAAGTTGTTCATCAATGCCTTAACTAGCTCACCTTCTTTACTAGTATCAATAAAAATTTCTCCGATTTTGCCATCTTCATATTCACCAGTATGTAAGTAAACTTTGTGGTCTCCAATTGTAGCCTTCTGAATGTAGCCCTTACGTCTATCAGGCATACTAAATCTTTTACTAATAGCTTCATCAACATTTTTAATAAAATTCGAATTTTTATTTAAATTCTTATTTTCATTATTTGAAATGGCTTTTTCCATTTTGACCTCTGAAATGTTATTACCATTTTTATTTGATATATTTTTTTCTAGACTTTTAGTTTTTCTAGTTTCTATTTTAATATCAATTACCTCAAATTCTCCATCATCTCTTTGTTCTAAATTATTTAGTTCTGTTTGGTCAATTTTGTTTAAATAGTGTTTTACCTTAAATGAACAGGTGTAAAATGTTTCAACTAAATATTTTGACATGATTTTTAAAAAGATTATTTTAGAATCTTAAAATATTTATATACAAATTTAATTTTTAGTCTAATCTATTTTTTTCAATTTAAGATTGAAAAATATTAATAAAAAATATGTTGACAATTTTGAAACAAACTTTCACATGGTGGAATCATCAAACTTTGGGCACAAGAATTTATACGTTATGCTTCGGAAGATTTAAAGGCAAAGATTATTTTGGAAATAAATATTATCAAAATAAGTCTGGGAAAAGATGGGTTATTTATAATGGTGAGGTTGACGCAACAAAAATACCAAATGAGTGGTATTCCTGGATACATTATTTAAATAATAAAATTGAGTATACTCAAGAGTTAAAAAAATTTAGTTGGCAAAAAAAAAATATTCCTAATCAAACTGGGACTTCAAAAGCTTTTCATCCAAATAAGGACGGTAAAAATGACTATAAAAAGTACAAATCTTGGAAAGAATAGATTTTTCTATTTTATAATAATTTTTTTATTTCAATCATTTATAGTTCCAACATATGCTGAGGAAGAAACCTATTTTGGAAAAACAGTGGATGTGAAAATTTTAGATAAATTGAGTTCAAAAAATAAATTATTAAAAATTGAAATTGGAGAAAATTATATTTTTAAAAATTTAGTTCTCAAAGTATTGAAGTGTAAAAACTCTAAATTTGATGATAACCCTGAAATTACATCTTATCTACAAGTGAGAGATTTAAACAACAAAGGCAATAATGAAGTATTCGTATTTAATGGATGGACCTTTTCTTCAAGTCCCTCAATCCAGGTTTTTGATCATCCAGTATATGATTTATGGATTTTGAAGTGTTATTAAATTAATTTATCTTTGTCTAACCAAGTTACATTAAAATTAGAATTCAAGAATTTCTCATGTTTTAATAATTTTTTATGTAGATCTATTGTTGTTGTAATTCCTTCAATAATGAATTCATCTAAAGATCTCAAGGTTCTTTGTATAGCTTCAGTTCTGTTTCTGCCATGGCATATAAGTTTACAAATCATACTGTCATAATAAGGTGTAACTTTATATCCTTGATATATCGAGCCATCTACCCTAGTTCTGAATCCTGATGGTTGATGACACATTCCAATTAATCCTGGTGAGGGCTGAAAATTTTTACTAGGATCCTCTGCGTTTATTCTACATTCAATTGCGTGTCCTCTTGGATTTATATCCGATTGTTTTAAAGCAGTATTTCCAGAGTAAGCTATCCAAATTTGTTCTTTTACAATATCAATACCAGTAACCATTTCTGAAACAGGGTGTTCAACTTGCACTCTTGTATTCATTTCAAGAAAATAAAATTTTCCATCTTCAAATATATATTCTACTGTTCCTGCACCTTCATATCCAATTTCAGACACCATTTTGACAGTTTTACTAAATAAGTCATTTCTAAGATTGTCGTTTAATACTGGACTTGGAGTTTCTTCAATAAGTTTTTGATGTCTTCTTTGAACTGAACAATCTCTTTCATGCAAGTGTACGGTTCTATTTTTTCCAGATAATACTTGAACTTCTATATGTCTTGGATTCTCAAAAAATTTTTCAATATACAACTCGTCATTTGCAAAAAACTTCTTAGCCTCTGATTTTGCAATTGAAAATAAGTTATCAAATTCCTCCTCAGATTTTACAACTTTCATACCTTTTCCTCCACCTCCACCTGCAGCTTTAATTAAAACAGGATAACCAATTTTTTTAGCTATTTTTTTTCCAATGTTTAAATTCGACACACCTCCCTCAGATCCTTCAATTACAGGTAATCCATATTTTCTAGCCGTATTTTTTGCTTTAATTTTATCTCCCATAATTTTTATTATTTCAGGTGGCGGCCCAATAAATTTTATATTGTTGTCCCTCAATATTTTTGCAAAGTTATAATTTTCAGATAGAAAACCATAGCCTGGATGAACGGCATCGGAATTTGTTATTTCAATTGCAGATAATATCGACGGGATATTTAAATAGCTATCAATTGGTTGGCTAGAGCCAACGCAAAGACTTTCATCTGCTAATTTAACGTGCATACTCTCCTTATCTACATCAGAGTGTATGGCAACAGTTTGAATTCCCCATTCTTTACATGCTCTAATAATCCTAACTGCTATTTCACCTCTGTTTGCTATAAGAATTTTTTTGAACATTTAGTCAAGAATTACAAGAGTTTGACCAAACTCAACAGGTTGACCATCTTCTACAACAATGTTTTTTACTACTCCATCCTTAGTTGATGGAACATGATTCATTGTTTTCATGGCCTCAACTATCATCACTGTATCTCCTTTTTTAATTTTTTTTCCAACTTCAACAAATTTTTTACCACCGGGCTCAGGTGCTAAGTAAGCAGTTCCGATTATAGGAGATTTTATTTCTGTTCCTGCAACCTTTGTTTTATTTTGAATTACATTAGCATTTTCAACAGCCTGAATTTTACTTGTTTCATTTATTGAGTTTCTCGTAACTTTTATTTTAATATCTTTTTCTGAATATTCTAATTCAGTTAGTTTATTTTCTTCTAAACTAGTTACTAATTCCTTGATTAATTTTTTATCTATTTTCATTTAATAGTATATCATGTATTGCCATTATGGCTAAAATATAACCATTACTACCAATACCAAATATTCCTCCATTTACCACATCACTTATTAAAGATTTTTTTCTAAATTCCTCTCTCTTATAAATATTCGATATATGTAATTCAATTTTTGTTTTATCAAATAGTAAAAGAGCATCTCTAATTGAAACAGAAGTATGTGTAAAACCCGCGGCATTTATTATTATTCCATCTTGTTTTTCTTTAGCTTCTTGTATCCATGTGACTATTTCACCTTCAAGATTAGACTGAACAAATTCAAGTTTAATATCTAATTCACTAGATTTTTTCATACATATGTCTTTAAGCTGATCATATGATGTCGATCCATATTGTGATTGTTCTCTTTGACCTAATAGATTAAGATTTGGACCGTTAATTATTAATATTTTAAAAGACATTAACAATACATAATGAAAAAAATTAAAAAAATCAAAATTAATTTAAATGGAAAGGCTCTTTTTTTAACTAAAGGAACCTCATTATACAAAGTTATCAAAAAAAATAAATTAGAAAAGAATAAAATTGCAATCGAGCTGAATAGAGAAATTATTAACAAAAAAAATGTTGATAAAATTTTTCTTAAAAATAGAGATAAAATAGAAATTGTTCATTTTATTGGTGGAGGTTAATGAAAAAAGATTTTTTTAAAATATCCACGAAAAAATTTAATTCAAGATTAATAGTTGGAACTGGTAAATATAAAAATTTTATAGATTGCTCAAAAGCGGTCAAGGCATCAGGAGCTGACATTGTTACTGTTGCTGTTAGGAGGGTAAATATATCTGACAAAAAAAAACCTATGTTAATGGATTATTTAGATCCAAAAAAAATAACTTACCTTCCAAATACTGCAGGGTGTTTTTCTTCAGATGATGCTCTAAGAACTTTAAGATTAGCACGTGAAATTGGTGGTTGGAAATTAGTAAAACTTGAGGTTTTGGGTGATAGAAAAAGCTTATTACCTGATATGATTGAAACTTTAAAATCAACGGAAGTCCTAACTAAAGAAGGTTTTGAAGTTATGGTTTACTGTAATGACGATCCATTGATGGCAAAAAGATTGGAAAACGTAGGTGCAGTGGCAATAATGCCTTTAGCTGCGCCAATTGGTTCTGGATTAGGAATACAAAATTTTACAAACATAAAAATAATAAGAAAACAAACTAAATTACCTCTTATAATCGATGCTGGCATAGGAGAGGCATCTGATGCAGCTATTGCATTAGAATTAGGATGCGATGGTGTTTTAATAAATACTGCAATTGCACAAGCCAACAAACCAATTGAAATGGCTATTGCAATGAAGTATGCGGTTCTCGCTGGTAGAAAATCTTTTTTATCTGGAAGAATTAAAAAAAGTTTAACAGGATATGCTTCAACTACTAAAAAAGGAATTATTTAATTTTTCTTCTTTTAAAATACTTTTTCTTTTTAAAATCTTTCTTTACAAATTTTACAATATTATTTGTTTTATTAACTATAGTTTTGTTAATCTCTACTTTATTTTCAATTTTTTCTAAAGTTTTTTTACTTTTGTTCTCAAATGAAATTTCATATTCAGGAACTAACAATAATTTATCTCCTAAAATATTAATCTTTATTTTATACTTTTTTTCTAAATATTTGAGGTCTTTTTGAAAATTATCTAAAATAAAATTTTTAATTTTTTCTGGCATATTTGCATTAATTATCTTTGCTTTTAAATTAATTGATTTTACTTCTATTAGTTTAATAATTTTTTGGACAAAAGACTGGTTTGTTAATGAAATATTCCATTGGACGCTACTCTCTCTTAATCTTTGTCTTGACATTTCTAATAAGCCAAAACTACTTATTCTACCAATTTGAACTCTTGCTCTATCTTTTCTGCATCTTTCTTTTAATTTTCTCTCAACTTGTTTTCTGTTTCCAAAGTTCATCATATCAATGAAGTCAATAATTATCAAACCAGACAAATCTCTAATTTTTATTTGTCTTGCTACTTCATCTGCAGCTTCTAAATTGGTGTCTAGGGCAGTGCTCTCCACATTTTTTTGTTTTATCGATTTACCTGAATTTATATCAATAGATACCAAGGCCTCTGTAGGATTAATTACCAAATAACCACCAGAATTAAGTTTTACTTGAGTATCATATATTTCATTTAATTTATCCTCTATCTTCTCTCTTATAAATAAAGGTTGTTTATCTCTGTATTTCTTTATTTTTTTAACGTTCTTTGGCATTAATATTTTCATGAAGTTTTTTGCTTTTTGGTAACCCTCATTACCTTGAATTATAATATTTTGAGTTTCATCATCGTAAATATCTCTTAAAGTACGTTTAATAATATCACTTTCCTGATGTATTAATGAGGGAGCAATTGAATTCATTGCATTATCTTTTATTTTATTCCAACTTTCAATTAAACTAGACAGATCATATTCAATGTCATTCTTTGTTTTATTTGAACCTGCGGTTCTAACAATTAAACCCATTTCTTTTGGTATCTTTATTTCATTAAGTATCAATCTGATTTTTTTTCTTTCTCCAAAGTTAAATATTTTTCTAGAAATCCCACCTCCTTTTGGGGTGTTTGGCATTAGTACAATATATTTACCAGCTATTGATATAAATGTTGTCAATGCAGCACCCTTTAAACCTCTCTCATCTTTTAGAACTTGAACTAATATTACTTGATTAGGTTTAATAACCTCTTGAATTTTATATCTTTTAGATGGAATTTTAGATTTATTAGGTTCAGAAATAATTTGATTTTCAGATTCTGTTGGTTTATCTTTTTCATAATCATTTGATGATAATTCGTTTTCCTTTAAAGAGTTATCTTCCTCTTCACTTTTTTTAGCAAGCGCCTCTCTTAATTTTTCTTCCTCTTGCTTTATTACATCTAAATCACTTGATGGAATTTGATAATAGTCAGATTGAATATCATTAAAAGACAAAAAACCGTGCCTTTCTCTTCCAAAATCAATAAATGCAGCTTGTAGAGAGGGCTCAACTCTACTAACTTTTCCTAGATATATATTGTTCTTAATTAAATTACTCTTAACAGTCTCATACTCGTAATCTTCGATATTACCATTTTCTTTAAGTACAACCCGAGTTTCATCTGGATGCGATGCATCAATAAATAAATTTCTTTCCATAATTTTAATATTTTGTTCATTATTTTATAAATTCTAATGCCTTAACTTTAACAAATTCATGTATTAAATAAACTAAAATGAATACTTTGTTTAGAAAAATTTTTGTTTTAATCAGCACAACTGTTTTATCAGTTTTCTTGATAGTTGTATCTGTATTATGGGCTTTTTCTAATAATTTACCAGATTACAAATATTTAAAAAATTACAAAGCACCAGTTTCAAGTAAGATTTATTCAGGAGATGGTGAGCTTATACAAGATTTTTCATCCGAGAAGCGAATTTTTATCCCTTATAATTCAATACCTAAAATAGTAGTCAACTCTTTCTTAGCAGCAGAGGATAAAAATTTTTTTAAACATCCTGGAATAGATGCAAAAGGGGTTTTGAGGGCAATTTTTAAAAACGTTTCAAATATTTTAAATTCCAAAAGACTTGAAGGCGCATCAACAATTACACAACAAGTTGCAAAAAATTTTTTGTTAACAAATGAAGTTAGTTTACAAAGAAAATTAAAAGAAGCAATTCTAGCTTTTAGAATTGAAAGAAGTCTATCAAAAGAAAGAATACTAGAGCTCTATTTAAATCAAATTTATTTGGGCCAGGGTTCATATGGAATCGCTGCTGCAAGTTTGGAGTATTTTGATAAATCTATTGATGAACTAAATTATGAAGAAGCAGCATTACTTGCAGCCTTGCCTAAAGCTCCAAGCAGATATAACCCATACAAAGATAAAAATACAGCAAAGTTTAGAAGAAACTTGGTTTTAAAAAACTTATTTGAAAATGAATATATAAATGAGGAAAAACTAGCTAATCTAAAAAATAAGGAAATTATTTTAAAAAAAAGAAAAAAAATTTTTCTTGAAGACTCAAGGTATTTTGTAGAGGAAGTAAGGAAAGATATAATAGAACACTTAGGATACAATAAAGTATATAAAGAAGGCCTTAATATAAAAACTCCTCTGGATTTAACTTTACAAGAAATAGCCTCTAGCGTCTTAAGAAATGGTATTGAAAGTTACGATAAAAGAAAGGGTTGGAGAGGTCCTATTAAAAATATAAATCTTTCAAATGAAAATTGGAAAAAATTAATTGAAAATAATCTTGAAAAAAAAATTGGTTGGGAAATATCTAGAGTAATAGATGTAAATAACTCAAAAATAAAAATTGAAACTGAAAATGATAATCTTGGTGAGATTAATTTTTCAGATCTAAAATGGACGAAACAATCAGAAAAAGAAAAAATTTTTAAGGTTGGTGATATAATATATGTAAAGAAAAAAAAAGAAACTTTTTATGATTTAAAACAATTGCCATCTGTCAACGGAGCAATAGTAGTTATGGATCCTTATACAGGAAGGGTATTAGCTTTAAGTGGCGGCTTTAGCTTCAAAAAAAGTGAATTCAACAGAGCAACTCAAGCTTTAAGACAACCTGGGTCTGCATTTAAACCATTTATATACGCTCTTGCACTAGAAAACGGATATTCACCTTCAACATTAATTCTAGATGCACCCCTTGTTTTAAAACAGGGTAACGATCTTAAAATGTGGAAACCTGAAAATTATGGTAAAAAATTTTATGGTCGTTTAACTTTAAGAGAAGGTCTTGAAAAATCTAGAAACTTAATGACAGTAAGAATTTCACAAGATTTGGGACTAAAAAAAATAGTTGACCTATCTAAAAGATTAGGAATTTATGAAAACCCTAATGAACTTTTATCAATTTCTCTAGGTTCAGCAGAAACAACATTATTGAAACTAACATCCGCTTACTGCTCATTTGTAAACGGAGGAAAACTTGTAAATCCAAAATTAATTGACCGTATTCAGGATAGTGAAGGAAATACGATTTTTAAAACCGAAGATAGATATTGTGAAAACTGTAAAAATATATCTTTTTTAAGCAATGAGGTTCCTAAAATAAAAAATAACTTTAAACAG
>MDTB01057978.1_pt1 | contig 10431 bp, 8 predicted proteins | sample 811161 | NCBI WGS metagenome assembly MDTB01 (sample SAMN05326650, study PRJNA326480) | marine metagenome | isolation source: seawater | place: Mediterranean Sea | collected 2009
CGGTAATGTAGTCACCTTCTTTAATTGGATCTTCCGAGGGCACCCGTTTACCGTAATTTGCTAAAACGCGTTCGAGTTGCTCGTCGATTTCATCGGCACCAAATTCAGCCGTGGGCCGCTCAATTTTTAGACCTTTCCAATCAGGAAGATCAAATTCGGGACGAACCTCAAGATCGAATTCAAAAGTTAACGGTCCCTCCGGTGGAAGTTCAACCGAACCAAGATCAATATCAGGTTCACTGATGGCAGCGAGATCATGGTCTTCGTTGACTTGTGCCATGCTATCAAGCAACAAGGAACCTTTGATTTGATCAGCAACTTCCTTGCGATACCGCGTTTCGACGAGCTTTCTTGGCGCTCGGCCGATTCGAAAGCCCGGTACATTTGCAGTCGACATCATTTCGCTAAACGCATCATTGAGATATCTGTCGATATCTTTGCGTGCGACCGTCACCGTAATATGTCTCTGGCACGCCGTAGGCGATTCAATCGCCACATCCAACTCTAACGCCGACTCATTCGAATCGACATTTTCTTCGACATCTAAATTTTGTAAATCATCGTTAGTCATATAATCATCAACTCTCTGGTCAATCTTCCACCAACCAACAAATCACCACATTCTGTCTCATGCCATAAGGAGCGGGTGATGGGATTCGAACCCACGACAACAACGTTGGCAACGTTGTGCTCTGCCAACTGAGCTACACCCGCTTGTAACTCAAAACGCTTCATTCCGATTACATGCTTATACCATCTACCAAGCGGCAGGATGGAAACGCAATGCCTCATTCACCGGCACAAAATTCGCCGGAGTATAGGGTGGTTCGAAGGGTATGCAAGGCCAATCGCCATCCCCATGCAGATTAAATCTTGAGGCCTTATAACGTCAAGGGGCGACCTTTGGGAAAGATGCGGAATCGGTGAATCGAGATACACCAAATAATCACAACTCACCCGACTATTGATCGCTGAATATTGGACCCAATTCTCTGCCAGCGATGCCAGCGGATCCATTTCCGCAGGCCTCAACATCGAGAGGTTGGCGACGCAGAATACCTAGAACACAAATGCCCCGGATTTTCTCAAACCAGCGATGTCCAAGCCCACCCCACCACAACGATGATCAATCCGCAGGTGATCAAAAGAAAACCGAACCCATTGAATTTGGAATGCTGCGACTGTAATTCAGTCCTTAAAACTTCGCGCAAAATTCGCCAACCCGCGCTTGACTGTTCAGAATATGTTGCCCGCAGTGTGATATTTTTCATCGAAACGGACGGTAGAATTTCAAATTGAATTTCAATTTCGTTGATTTGCAAAATGTTACCATGCCAACGAACACTCCATTTTTTCCGCTCTACAACGCTTTCCATAAGCGCGGAGAATTTATCCTGTCCCAAGTTATAGAGAATAAGTCGGGGACGATTCAAAAGTAACAACCATGTCGTTCCGAACAGATAAAGAATAGCCATCGGATACCAAACATTATTCCCGAACCGAATCATCCCCGCTTGCGGAAGAAACACTTGCATTGGCCCAATAATAATCAGGCCGGAAATGCCAAGACTCAGTGCGATGAAGTCCTGCCGCCCTGTCAGTACGCGCGTTTTAGAAGAAAGATTAATAATCCCCAAAAAAAATAAATATACGCCTAATGGCGCTAAAGCGGTTAAGGGAGAAAGAAAGTGCATACAGTCAACCTAATAAAGCACCGGCTTCACTATTGAGTGAGGTAATAAACCATGAATCGATTGATAACCATCGATACTCAGCGCGAAAATAGCGAACGTTTCAATTGCAATTATCTTAGATGGTAGGATTTCTATTTGGGCAACTGGACCCACTCTAAAATAACCCACCCCACCTTTGCCATCGACTCTCCAGAGCATCGCGCAGGAATATCTTCAGAAGTATGCCAATAACGATTTACAGGAAACCTTGGATAATCAAAATCAATAATTTCACAAGTCGGTATTTTTCCAACGTTTCGCAACATCAGGTGATCATCTCGAATAGGCGTTCGCATTTTCGGGTGCGTGCGCGCGACAAATTCCTTGATACCCAGTCGATGCGCTGTGTCCCAGATTTCCTGGGTAATTGGGCGCGTATCTTTCCACCACACACTATTTCGATCTTGGTAAATTTGCAGGTGTCGATCTCCGATCATATCCAACACGCAGCCCTTAACATATTTATGCGCCGGTGGATTTTTTTGATAGTCTCGAGCAAAATATTCTGACCCCCAAAAATAACGTTGGGGGGGGGAATCCGAAAACACAAACTCTTCAGCGTCCACCAACAAAAAATCAACACCATACGGGCCATTAAGATTTGGCATTTGATAAGCAAGCTCCATTAAGAGCGCAACACCACTTGCTCCATCGTTTGCCCCAAGGAATACATCACCGCGTTGTTTTTTTGGTACGCGGGAATTATCTCCTTGTGGCCTGGTGTCATAGTGGACACAAATTAAAATCCGCTCCCGTTTTTCTGGATGCCATTCCACGATCATATTGGCTGCTTCTTGAGGCGCTCTATTTTGCGGATGCGGGAAGCGAAACTTCTGTAGCCTGACGTTTCCCCCTAGGTTGCGGAAATGATCGGCAAGTATTTCTTGTTGCATTTGCATAGCCTCAGAACCAGTAACCCGCGGTCCAAGTTCACAAATTTTATTTAGAAATTCAAAAGCGCGTTCTTGATTTAAAGGTCCGAAAGATGTTTCGCTACTTGAGACAAGCGTAATGGATTCTTCATCAATATCTCTGCTGCGTGATCGCGCGGCCGCGGGAGGAAAAGGTTGATTCACAGATTGATCAACAATCTGATGTGACTCTGAATCTTGGTGTATTTGAGACTCAGGTGTCCGGCATCCCAGATAACAGAAACAGTTACACAGAGCCAAAAAAACAATGCACCGTGTGCCAACTCGTTGACAATATGGTGCATGTTTTTCGACGTAACCGGTCGAGAGGTGATTTGTTCGGTTTGAAATCCTGTGGGGAATCATAGATCGAGCCACTGTATTTTTATCCTCTTTACCCGGCCCGCCGCGTCATTTCTGGCCGAGGGCGGATTGATCAATCTGCCCTCGCATTGTAGCTCTGAAATCCACGATCAGCAGAGAGTAGACGGATGCAAAACACACTATTTTTATCGAGAAGGTCATCTGCTGATTAGAGAATAAACCTTTAATAACTCGATTAAATGTAATTAAATCTTGCCATCAACTCACACAGTCTTCGGTCTTTATCGAATATTTTTTGTGTCGCCGTATCCAATTCATTTCTCCATGCCCCACTCATTTGTTTTACCGGTTGGTTGATTTGCCAAGAACGAAAAAGCACGTTGTTTTCGAATCGCACGGGTTCTCTGTCTGGAATGGTCTGCGTGTTGATGCTCACTTTTCGCTGAGCGTTAACTTCAATACATTCTTGCGCAGAGTCCAGCCCAATCCAATCGAAGATCATTTTTACCCCTTCGTAATTATTCTCGAACAGTTTCTCATACTGTGTTAAATAACCATAAGACTGCTTCTCTAAGTTAAGTGCGGTTTCCGTGTGCCGAATCCACTCCTCAATCAACGCCGGGGCATCACAAGAACCCCCCCCCCGCTTCCTATGAGAGCAAAACACATCCCGAGGGTCACGTATAATAGATACGGATATAAACCGGGAATCTGCCTGATGACTATCGTCTAAAAAGCTGAAATCTTTGCGAGGGAATTTATAAACTACAAATTCATATTTTGAAGGGATGGTGGTGCCATACAGGTGATCTGCTTCATTCAATACATCAAAAACGCCATGATGATTTCCGATGATCTTGCGTAAAATACTCGTACCGGAGTGACCCATACCGGTAATAAAAATCATCTTTTTGATTTTTGTGTTTTTATACTTAAATCTTAGGCGACCCAGGAAGCGTCGAATCATTTTTTTCATTGCTATTGAATCCGTTACCACAGATCATAAGAGACAACTGTGTATCATCATGGACAAAATAATCGACACTCTACACATCGAGATATCTGTCGATATCTTTGTGAGCGACCGTCACCGCTCGACGCCTGAACAGCGGGAACTTGTTGGTTATTTATTGAAATTAGTCGTAATGGTGCTGACATACCACAAAACACAAACACCGAGCAAGAGTGGAACCGGAAGATCACCCTTCGTAAGATGGCTGATCGCGTAGTGTGGCTCCCGTAAACGTGCCGTAACAAACCCAGCTATCACAGTGATCATTCGAAGTCCGGCGGCGAATCAGAAGACTGGCCACCGTAGTTTGGCCCCATGCTTTTGTCAGGAAGCGTCAATTCCTGGAGGAGTGTACTTCTAAAATTCTGCCCACGATTTTCGTCGTACTTTTCGTCGTATTGTGGCCATACATTTTAAGGCAAATCCCTCTATTTTACCGAAGAAGCAGGAGGCTATGGCTTGAACACGCTCTATTCCAAATGGTACGATGAAGGATTCTCTTAATTTGGCTAAGCAGAGGCATACAAAAACGATCTATGTTTGCAAAAGAACAGTATCAATTACTTGATTTCGGCGATGGTCGCCGCCTTGAGCGGTTTGGCGAATTTATTCTTGACCGTCCCAGCGTCGCAGCGGAGGGTGTCCCGAAACAACAAGCCGAGTTGTGGAGTTCGGCGCATGCCATATACGTGCGTCGAGGAGCGAATGAAGGTGCATGGCAAAGCACAAATCAGATGCCACTCTCGTGGAAGATTCAGCATGAGAATTGTGACCTCGAGTTGAAGTTGACCGATTTTGGACACGTTGGTGTCTTTCCGGAGCAGTCAGGAAATTGGGACTGGATGACTCGTCAGTTAAAAAGCACCGACGAAACATTAAAGGTATTAAATTTATTTGCGTATACCGGTGGTGCCACGCTGACAGGGGCTGCGCATGGAGCAGAAGTGGTGCATGTCGACTCGGCACAAAATAGTGTGTTATGGGCTCGGCGAAATACAGAGTCTTCAGGTCTCACCGATGCTTCGATTCGCTGGATTACGGAAGATTCCAGAAAATTCGCAACGAGAGAACTAAAGCGGGGAAACAAATATCACGGGGTCGTCATGGATCCCCCGAGTTACGGGCACGGGCCCAAAGGAGAGGTCTGGAAGATTCAACAAGATTTGGACGAACTGCTCGACCTTTGCATGCAATTAACCGCTCATGATCGGCGATTTATTTTGATTAGCTGCCACACTACCGGTTATCTGCCCCATGATTTGGAACAAAAATTACGAATGGCCTTGGGTAGCGGTCATGGAGGGACTTTTGAGTCAGGAGGATTAGCAATTCGTTCGGCCGATGGACGGCAACTGCCATGCGGTATTGCTGTTCGTTGGACCAAGAAAATTGATGGAACATGATCACGTCCTATGACCCAATTTCCCGCAATCACTAGTCCGCGCAATGAAAAAATAAAAGCGGCAGTTAAACTTCGCCGCCGCAAACATCGTGGTCGTCAAGGAAGGACTTTGATCGATGGAGCACGCGAGTTAATTCGTGCGGTATCTACCGGAGTCAATGTTGAAGAAATCTACTTCTGCTCCAGCCTTTGCAATACAACTGAAAGTCATCGTTTACTAGCGCAACTTGACGAATTTGCGATGGATATTTACGAGGTGACAGAAAGTGTTTTCGAGAAATTAGCTTATGGAGAACGAGCGGAGGGATTTGTCGGTGTTGCAATTCCCCCTGAAAGTGAACTCGATGACCTGATACTACCCGAAGATGCACTAGTCGCCGTTGTTGAGGGTATTGAAAAACCAGGAAACCTCGGGGCGATTATACGCAGTGCTGATGGAGCGGGAATTTCAGCGGTGATTCTGGCCGATCAAAAAACAGACGTTTTTAACCCGAATGCGATTCGCGCAAGCCTCGGAACCGTTTTTACAATGCCGGTTTGTGCTGCCACCTCAAAAAAGGTTTATAACTGGCTAAAGGTACAGGGGTTTCAAATGATCGCTGCCGCGGTCGATGCCCCAGATTCTTATACTGATGTGGATTTAAAAAAACCGACCGCCCTGGTGCTGGGAACCGAATCCACGGGACTCTCCCCAATCTGGAAGGAGGCACAGGCAGTGAGTATTCCTATGCAAGGCGTGGCAGATAGCCTGAACGTCTCAACAAGTGCTGCGGTGTTGTTCTATGAAGCTCGGAGACAGCGATCGCCAGCAACAAAACCAACTCAATTAGTGAAAACCTGATCCCCTACGTTTTTTATCGGCCGGCTGAATGGCAGTGATCGATCCCGGGCATGTTCGGCAGGTTTTAGAGTAGGCTTTCAATCAATAATCGTATTTTCCGCATTTCTGCCATTTGATCGACATCCGGAAGTGGCTGCATATCAACAGATAATGCACGATTGTATTTATTTTGAGCGAGTAGGCTGATTAAACGACCATACTCTATATCCCCTTGGCCAACACGAACCTGCCGATTTTCTTTATTTGTATCTCTCAAATAGACGTGTTGTGTATAGGGGATAATCGGATCATAAGATCGCTCAGCCATCTCACCAAAATAAAAATGACTAAGGTCTAAAGCTACGGCAAGTCCTTTAATGTGATCGCAAAGTACTTTTACCGTGTCTGGGTCTTCTGAAATATTCCCTGATTTGGTCTTAATGGCAACCACCATGCCATCGGTAGAGGCAATATCGACCAACTGTTGCAAGTGTTCGACTTCCGCATTAAATGGAGTGCCTAATTTTGCCGAGGGCACAATCAGTGTGATAACTTTTGTTGCCTTCGCTACAGAACAAATGGCCGAAAACTGGCTATAGTACTCGCTTCCGGTTGCCGTAATTTCTATATCATACGCAACGGGTGTTAATCGTTGTGTTTGTCGACACATAGCGATCGCCCGTTCCGCGTCCTTCGTGACATCTGAAGGCTTTATCCCACCTCCCGATTCATAAAACGGTATTTCGACTCGGGTGTATTCCAGGTCAACAAGTTTGGATAACGCCGCTTCAAACGGAAGTTCAGGAAAGCATTTGCTCGATGCAGCAAGATACACTTTTAGGCTCCTTGGGGAGTATATTGGGAGTTCAGCGATGTCATATTTTTACTTTAAAGCCCCCAACTTCGGGGTGTAATCTAACGCCGAGACTAATCTTGAGGCAACACCGTTGCAGAATAAAAAATGTGTTCGTTGGATAAAGCTGTAAAATCTTGTTTTTAATACTGATTCACCCCCTGTCCATGGTTTGTGCAATCACACGCGCGGATTGCAAACAATACGCTTCTGGATCCGACGTTTGACTGAAAATTACTGATGTGATTGCTCTTCCAGCGTGGCGTACTAAAATACATCTGATAAAATAAGGCTGTATTTTAGGCAGTTCGATAAAATAAAACATTCAAAACACGGTAATGAATCGCTAGGAATAACTTTATGGACACAAGCAATTCCGAAAATCCACAGCCCGATTTTTCTCCGGATAATCCAGACGCTAAAGTCGTGCAGGCGCGATATGCCGGGGACTTAAAAGGGGGTGACTTTCGCTTTCCGCCTCGAATCATTATTGAGCAACAAGGCCGTACCCTCCGACGGACACTCTTTGTGCTTCTACTCCTTGCGCTAGGTGTTTCGGTGCTATTCAATTTTGGATTATTGGCTCAGTATCAAAGTTACATTCAGTCAGATCCAGAAATAACCGAAATTCTTGAGGCTGGAAATCCGGCGGCCGCTGAAAAAATAGCCATCATAAATGTGGAAGGAACCATTTTCCAAGGAGATGGTTTTGTCAAAAAACAAATTGATCGAATTCGAAATGACGACAGCGTTGCAGGTGTCATTTTAAGGGTGAATTCGCCCGGCGGCACAGTAACAGCAAGCCATTATATTTACCACCACCTCAAAGAGTTGCAGCAGCACAAACGCGCAAATAACCAAGATTTTCCACTAGTTGTAAGTATGGGAGGTATGGCGGCAAGCGGAGGATATTATATCTCGATGGCGGTTGGTGCTGCACCCGATACAATTTTTGCCGAGGAAACAACTTGGACAGGATCAATCGGAGTTGTGATTCCAAGTTATGATTTCTCGGGATTTTTAAACAAGCACCAAATCGTGGACTATTCGTATGTGAGCGGAAAATTTAAACAGATGGGAAGTTTTACGCAGAAGCGCACGCCCGCAGCAAGCGAAAAACTTCAAGGATTAGTTGATGACAGCTTCGCTGGTTTTTTGGAAGTTGTATCTTATGGTCGCCCAGAGCTTGTCACAGATGACACGGCAATGAGTGAGGTGAAAACAGGGCAAATTTTCACCGCCAAACAAGCACTTCGCTTGGGTCTTATAGATAAACTTGGTTATCTTGAGGATGCAACCAAGCGCGTGGCAGAATTAGCTGCATTGGATGATGGTAAGTATCGTGTTATCCGATATAAACAACCATCAAGCTTTCTAGATGGCCTTCTGGGGGGCCAGGCGCAGCACCTGAAAAAGAACCGGTTTACTGTGTCGGACTGGGCCACTCCCAGGGCCTACTATCTGACCACCTGGCTTCCCGCAATCGGAGAGAGCATCTTTGATATGCCACAATAAAGAAGTTGTTTAACGCTCAATAAAAATGCATTCAGATACAATTCGCCGTGTAATGTGGCAAATCGCAGGCGTCTTCCTCGCAGTCCAAACGGTCGAGCAAGTAACTTACTGGATTATCTATCAACGCGCGTTCTGGTGGCAAGGCGGCCTACGGCCCTCCGGCTTAGCAAATAGCCATCTAAATCATCTGATACGAGAACTTGTAGAGCAGAGTTGACTCGAGCGGCGACCGCCACCCTCTCCATTTATTCTCGTTTAGCGCAAGCGATGCTAACGATCATCGATCACTTTGGTTCGATATAAATTGCAACACTTGAATATCTAATCTTTAGGGTATCGTTTATTCAGCCCAGTGTTTCGCGATCTATTATCGCGATAGTCCCTCCGAGTAGTTTCAATAAGTAAGTTTATATTTCTTTCAAAGTTCGGTTGTCTATCGAGGTTCTGTTGAAATGATTCCGAAAGCGACGACTTCATTAGTTGATACTGTTTCCGCTCATTTGGATTCATTAGCAATCTAGGATTCTGATTGAGAATTCTCACAAGCAGTTTAACGAGCCGACGTGATTTATCACGATTATTTAATTTTGAAATAGCATCAGCCCTGTTTTTATCTACCTCTCGTAAAATAGTTTTCTCATTTCGTAGCGCCACGTCTTCCAACCACCGGTTGATGACGATCAAATCTTTTCCAGGAATAAATTTAGCTTCCCCCGCTCGAGATAATATAAGCTCCTGTATGTATTCAATTTTTTCATGTTGATTACGGAGCGTAATTTCGACTTGCTCTAACGGATCAAGTTGCTGATACCATCGAGAGTACGTCATCAAAACTTTCGAGAGAACTTCGGTATTAGGTGCGGCTAACAAAGTGTCATGTAAAATTAATAATCGCTTCTGCTCTGGTTCCGGTAACTGCAAAAACCCAAGATAGTTTCTATGCACGCGATTTTTTTCACCCGAGTTCATTCCAAGAATACGGGTTCTAGCTTCTTCGTTCGAGTCCTGGGCCTGCTTTACGATCGCGGGATAAGCGGCGACCTGCGTCCGGGATGAAAAATACTCCATCTGATACAGTTTTGTCAAAAACTCGATATCATCAGTCAACTGGTATTCGGGAAAGTGTTCTAAAAAATTAAGGTGTTTTATCAATAAAGCATTTTGATTTTCTATTAAGCCATTTACGGAAGACGTGTTTGTGATAACCCGAGTCGCCACATAACCAAAGATTCCGGCTAGAAGCGCTGCTGCAAGAATGAATAACCACCTTGGATTGCGGGATACCCAACCCGTAGCGGTACCCGTATCAAGAGACTGATTTGCTGTGGCGCGGATCGCCACCATTTCAACTGTCGAGGCGGTAAAGCGCGAAGAGAGGTTTTCTCGCGGCAGGCTCTCAAGAAGCCCCCAATTATTTCGAAGGCCCGCTAACCGTTCGCGCAGTTTTTCATCAACAGCTAAACGCTGTTCCAAGCTACCCGCTTCTTCCGGTGATAGTTCACCGTCGATATAGGCAGACAACTGTTCGTTCAGTTGCTCCGCCTCGTCACTGAAATAATTTTCTTTCGCCATCATAATTTGGAAGGTGAATTAGGGATTCTTCTTCGGTGGTTGGCCTGTTTGAACATAGGCGGCAAGTGTTTCTCGCAAGCTGCCCCGTGCACGCGAAAGTAATGATTTGACTGCTTGAGGAGAGAGTTGCATAACTTCCGCAATATCGGCGTAACTCATCTCTTCAAATTTAGCCAACAGCACTGCCATCCGCTGTCGATCATTAAGGCCCTGGATTGCTAGTTGTACAATCGAACATGTTTCCACATTATCGAGCTGTCGATTTGGCATTTGTCCACTGGCCGCTAAA
>MDTB01085448.1_pt1 | contig 10431 bp, 7 predicted proteins | sample 811161 | NCBI WGS metagenome assembly MDTB01 (sample SAMN05326650, study PRJNA326480) | marine metagenome | isolation source: seawater | place: Mediterranean Sea | collected 2009
TAAAAAAAACTTTCCTACCACAATTAATGTTAAAGCTGCCATCCATTCATAGGTAGCTATAGCTAAACCACCTGCAAAACCAGATCCAGACATACCTATAAATTGTTCTGCAGAAATATTAGCTGCAATGAGTGACGCTCCAATGGCCCACCATGGAAGAGATTTACTTGCCAAAAAATAATCTTCTGTACTTTTTGTTTCTCCTTCTTTATTTCTTGAGACCCATAATCCGACGCCTAATATTAATGTTGCATAAATTGCAAAAACCACATAGTCAAGGAATTCAAAATTAGTGTTCATTCTGTTTATTTTTTAGGATGAATAAGTTTATCCCAAATAACTTTATAAAGAGAAAAACATTCAATTAAATTATTTTGCAAAATAGAAAATATAGAAAGTTTAAAAAAGCTGTTCCAAAACTTTTTTTCCTTTTTCAAGTTCATCCTGGTGTATATAAACCTCTTGAATTAGTGGACTTACAACTCCAAAACCTGCAAGACGTGCAGATTCACCTTGATCTTTAATAACAGGTATTATACCTTCTCGCTTTAGAGCACTAGTTAGAGCTAAGATTAAAATAGATGATCCTTTAAAAAGAAGATAATATTTTAAATGAGTCAACTTTTTTATTTTTATGCCTTATCATAACGATTGTTCCAGATAGCAGGATTAAAGTTTTTGCCTAAAGCAAAACCAAAGTAAATCACTATTGAGGCAATTGCTTTAAACATAAAAAATAACAACATCCAATAGGATGAAGCATCTGAAGTTTTTGTAAATAATGACATTGGAGTTAATTCAGTAATAAGCCAACTAAAAATAAAAACTGTGAATAGTAAATTCCAAACATTTTTGAATGGCCACATGAGAACCCTTCGAAACGGATGTAAGTCTTTACCCCAGCTATGAACTAAATAATAATAGTTATTACCTAAAGGGACAAAAAGTAAGGGATCATCTGCTTTTTTTAAACGAAAAAGAATTGAGGGTGCCATAATCTTAAAATCTCCTAGTTTTGTATTATGATCAGACTCTAATTTATCTATTGCCTTGTTAGCCTCATCAGGTAATTTATTTTTAAAATATTTAAGGTCTAAAAAGCGTAAACGATAATTAATACTTACTTTTTTGATTTGATTAATATGGTATATTTTATCAGTAGTTAGTTTATCAAAGTTAAAATCATTTAGTGATTTGATTTCAAGAGATTCGCAAAGTTGGTTTAATTGCTTATGACAAGTGTCTTTGTCTAATAAACGGGTTCTGGACAATGCATTAACAATATTAGTTCTCTGCAGTAATTTCAATTTCATATTTCCTTTTCATTTATAGCAAAAATAATAATAATAATTCAATCAATTATAAAAAACTATCAACGTAATTCAGCTTTTAATTCTTTGAAAAAGTTTTGTTTCAGTTTTTCCATCACTTTGTCAATTTGTTTATCAGTTAGTGTTTTATTTTGATCCTGGAAAGTAAAAGAAATTCCATATGATTTTTTACCCTTTTTCAATTTCTTTCCTTCATAAACATCAAAAAGATCAACTGATTTTAAAATTTTACGTTCAGTTTTATATGCTATACGCTTTAATTCTTGAAATTGAACTTCTTTATCTAACAATAATGCAAAGTCACGTCTCATGAGTGGAAATTTAGAAACCTCTTTATACTTTAAAGCCCTAGAAAAAGAATTTTCAGTAAAAGCACCTTGATCAATTTCTGCAATATAGACTTCTTCGGAAATATTGTATAAATCAGCGATTCTTTTAGCAATCAATCCATAAAATCCATAAGAACGATTATGATTTATTAACTCAAAAGCAAATTGAAAATTTGGGTTATTAGTTTCCTTAAAATGTAATTCATTATAACCCAGGGTTTTAAAAAGATCAGAAATCACTCCTTTTCCATAAAAAAATATGTCTGGGGAGTTTTCAATGTTCCAGTGTAATTTAAATATTGAACCTACTATTGCGATACTTAATCGCTTAGACTCGATATACTCTTTATTTTTTTTCCCATAAATGTTACCAAACTCAAATAGCTTAATATCTTTATTTTGGCGATTTAAGTTAAAAGAAATTATCTCTAGTGCACTTGGGATTAGTGATTGTCGCATTATTGACAGTTCATTCCCTAAAGGATTTAAAATATTTACAGGCTCATGAAAATTTGTCTCAAAATTAGGACTTGAAAGAGAATTATTTATAGTTTCCAAAAATCCAAAACCATTTAATTTATTTGCAATTATAGATTCCAATTTATGAGAATCTTTTGATTTATATGGAGGATTTGCCTGGTAAATTAATGGTCTGTCCTCAATATTATTATATCCATAAACACGAAGTATTTCTTCAATAACATCAGAGGGGCGAGTTACATCTACACGGTATCTGGGAATTGTCATTCCAATTCCAGTTTCTGATACATTATTTATCTCAATGTCTAGTGATTTCAAAATGATATTTAATTTTTTTTCTTCTATCGAAGCACCTATAGTTTTTTCTAATTGCTCATATGAAAGAAAAATTTTGGCTGATTCTTCAAGAGGTCTAGATGCTTCTTGGATATCGCTAGAAATAATCCCTCCAGCTAAATCTCTAACTAAAATAGCAGCACGTTTTAGTGCATAAATACACATTTCAGGATCTATTCCTCGTTCAAATCGAAAGGAAGCATCTGTATTTAGTCCGTGTCTTTTGGCTGTTTTTCTAATACTAACAGGATTAAAATAAGCACTTTCTAAAAAAATGGTTTTGGTCTTGTTTTCAACTCCAGATTCTATTCCTCCAAAAATACCTGCAATGCAGTGAGCATTTTCATTATCACAAATCATTAAATCTTCAGGATTTAATTCTCGCTCTACTCCGTCTAGAGTTGTAAATATTTTTTTTTCTGAAAAGGTTTTGACATTAATTTCTCCATTTAATTTATCTGCATCAAATGCATGAAGGGGTTGGCCGAATTCATGTAAAACATAATTCGTTATATCTACTACATTGTTTTTAGGAGAAATACCTATCGATTTTAACCTATTTTGCATCCATGAAGGGGAAGGAGCTATTGAAACATTTGTGAGTGTTAGCCCATAATATTGAGGGCAACGTTCTTCATCCTTTACATTAACAGAAATCGTACTTTGGGTATTATCTACATGAAATGAAGAAGTTTCAGGTAAATTCCATTCAGTAGGAATTTCATTTAATAGGCATACTGCTCTTAAATCCCTTGCAACTCCCATATGACTCATTGCATCAGCTCTATTTGGTGTTAGACTTATATCAAAAATTGTATCCTCCTCAATATCGAAAACAGATGCTGCTGGAGATCCGACTTTAAAACTTTCCTCTAAAACTAAAATCCCATCATGATTATCACCAATACCTAATTCATCTTCTGCACAAAGCATACCTTCACTTATTTCTCCTCTAATTTTACCCTTGGAAATCTTTATTGAAGTTCCATTTGACATATTAAGAGTAGTTCCAATTTTAGCTACCAAAACCTTTTGCCCCTTAGCAACATTAGGAGCTCCACAGACAATATTTAAGTTATCATCACCTCCGATATTAACTTTTGTAACCTTTAAGCGGTCTGCGTTAGGATGCTTAATACAATTTAAAACCTTCCCTACAACTACTCCCTTTAACCCACCCTTTATACTTTCATAAGTTTCAATTCCCTCTACTTCTAAACCTAAATCGGTGAGTAAAGATGAAACTTTATCAACAGGAAGATTAATTTTTAAAAACTGTTTTAACCAGCTATACGATATTTTCAAAGTATCTTTATTTTCGATTAATTATTAGCAAATATAAGAATCTCTTTGTCCATTTTTAACTTATAAAATTCCAAATATTTGTATCAAAACTTAGTGAAGCAAGTGTACGTTTAATTATCTGATTTTCAGTATTTTTTAGCTCAGGATCTTTTTTTAGGATTTGATAAGCGGTATTGCGTGCAGCTTTAAGTAGAGAAGAATCCTTTATGATATCGCCAATCTTCAACCGAAGAATTCCACTTTGTTGAACTCCCATAAGGTTACCTGGTCCACGAAGGCGTAAGTCGACTTCTGCAATTTCGAAACCATCGTTACTTTTAACCATAGTATCTAATCGAGTTTTTGCTTCATTTGAGAGTTTTGAACCACTCATCAATATACAATAACTCTGATCATTTCCTCGTCCAACACGACCTCTCAATTGATGAAGTTGTGAAAGTCCAAATCTCTCGGAACTTTCAATAATCATTACAGAGGCATTAGGAATGTTAACACCAACTTCAATAACTGTTGTGGCAATCATAATCTGTGTTTTCCCTTCAATAAATCGCTGCATTTCATAAGATTTATTTTCATGACTCATTTGCCCATGAAGAACACTTATTTGATATTTAGGTTGAGAAAAACTTCTTGAAATACTTTCATATCCCTCCATTAGATTACTATAATCTAATTTCTCTGACTCTTGAATTAAAGGATATACTATATAAATTTGACGCCCCTCTTTAATTTGTTCTTTTATAAAAGCAAAAACACTTAGACGTTTATTTTCATATCGGTGTAATGTTTTTATTGGTTTTCGACCCGGTGGTAATTTATCAATTAATGACACATCCAAATCTCCATAAATACTCATAGCAAGTGTTCTTGGTATTGGAGTTGCAGTCATAACTAAAACATGCGGTGGAGTTTGGTTTTTTTTCCACAATTTAGCTCTTTGAGCTACTCCAAAGCGATGTTGTTCATCAATTATTGCTAAGCCTAAATTTTTAAATTGAACCTTTTCTTCTAGTACTGCATGGGTTCCAATCAAGATGTTAAGTTCACCATTTTCCAATTCTTCTTGTATAATTTTACGATCTTTATTCTTGGTGCTTCCAATTAATAATTTTATTTTGATATGAGGGTTTTGAATTAATTTTATTAGAGTTTCATAATGTTGTTTTGCTAATATTTCAGTGGGTGCTACTAAACAAGATTGAAAACCGTTATCAATGGCTATTAATATAATTAAAAGAGCGACTATCGTTTTTCCAGATCCTACGTCTCCTTGAAGTAAACGATTCATTTGCCTTCCTGAACCTATATCATTTCTTATCTCTTTTACAACTCTTTTTTGTGCTTCTGTTAAAGAAAAAGGAAGATATTTATTAAAAAAATCATTGAACGAATTTCCAACTTTAGAAAAAACATAACCTTTAATTTTATTCTTTCGCTGTATATTTTTTAATATCAGCTGTAATTGCATGTAAAAAAACTCTTCAAATTTCAATCTTGCCTGAGCTTTGTTAAGATTATTATGAGAGTTTGGGTAGTGAACTTCTTTTATAGCTGTTACTTTAGAAATCAGTTTATAATAATTCAAAATATATTTTGGTAGTGTTTCCTTGAAAGCTTCACCTTCTTTTAAAATTAAATTTGCTACCAATTTTTGAATAACCCTTTGTGAGAGCCCTTTATTTATTAATTTTTCTGTAGATGCATAAATTGGATAGAATGAAGCTTTTAAATTATTTTGAAATTTTTCCTCTAATTCCAATTCTGGATGAGGCATACTAACATTGCCATTAAACCAATTTAATCTGCCAAAGATCACATAGGGCTGATTGATTTTTAAACTTTCCCTTATCCACTTATAACCACGAAACCATACCAATTCCATCACTCCTGTATTATCTTCAAATATGGCAACCATGCGTTTACCTTTTTTTTGATTAACATATTCAATGTTAGTTATTTTACCTTTGATTTGAATTTCAGAATTATTTTTTGGTAGCTTATTAATACTATAAAATTTACTACGGTCGATATAACGGTTTGGGAAAAAATGTAGTAAATCTTGAAATGTCCTAATGTTTAATTCTTCTTTTAGCAAACGTGCTCTTTCAGGACCAACACCTTTTAAATATTCAATTGCCATATGTTTTCCACTCATCTATAATTGATTTATTGGAAATTAGATATGTTTTATAATTATAAATTATAATCGTAAAATTGTGAATATACAATGTTTATAATTAAAGTTAAAAATCAAAATCAAGATTCTATAAATACTTATTTTTAGACTAAAAATGAACGACAAATTAGTAGCGAATCTAAACTCTCTAAATGAAGCTCAAAAAGCTCCAGCTTTTCATGTTGAAGGTCCTCTCATAGTTATTGCTGGTGCAGGCTCAGGAAAAACTAGAGTCTTAACTCATCGTATCGCTTACCTTATGTCACAAGGCGTTGATTCTTTTTCAATTTTGGCATTGACATTTACTAATAAATCTGCTCGAGAAATGAAAGGGCGAATAGGAGAATTGGTCGGAGAAAGTGAGGCAAAAAATTTATGGATGGGAACTTTTCATTCAGTTTTTTCTCGTATTCTTCGGTCTGAGGCTGATAAACTTGGCTTTTCTTCAAACTTTACTATATATGACACCCAAGACTCTGATCGCTTGATTTCATCGATAATTAAAGAGATGGGTTTGGATAAAGATATTTACAAGTATAAGCAAATCCGAAACCGAATATCTGCTTTTAAAAATAGTTTAATTACAGTCAAGGCCTATTTCAATAATTCAGACCTTCAAGAATCCGATTCAATGTCTAGGCGTCCTGAAATGGGATCTATTTATCGAGAGTATGTAGAACGTTGTTTTAAAGCTGATGCAATGGACTTTGATGATTTGTTATTAAGAACAAATGAGTTACTTAACAGATACCCGGATGTATTAGCTAAATATCAAGAAAGATTTCGATATATTCTAGTTGATGAGTATCAAGACACTAATCATTCGCAATATCTAATTGTAAGAGCCCTATCAGATCGCTATCAGAATATTTGTGTTGTCGGTGATGATGCTCAAAGTATCTATGGATTTAGAGGAGCTAATATAAATAACATTTTAAATTTTCAAAAAGATTATACTGACGTTGTATTATATAGGTTAGAACAAAACTATCGATCAACAAAAATGATTGTAAATGCAGCTAATTCTGTAATAAGGCACAATAAAAATAAGATTGAAAAAATAGTTTGGACTTCAAATAATGAAGGATCTCCTGTTCAAATTAATCGCCTTTCAACGGATGCTGAGGAAGGACGACATGTGGCATCAAGTATATTTGAAAATAAGATGCAGGCTCATCTTAAAAATATAGATTTTGCTATTTTATACCGAACTAATGCACAATCAAGAGCAATGGAGGATGCATTGCGTAAACGCGATATTCCATACCGTATTTTTGGTGGGCTTTCTTTTTATCAGCGTAAGGAGGTTAAAGATGTTCTTGCATATTTGCGACTTATTGTGAATCCAAAGGATGAAGAAAGTTTGAAACGTATAATTAATTACCCTGCAAGAGGAATTGGTCAAACCACAATTGATAAGCTAGTTGTAGCATCAAAAAAACATAATTTAACACTATTAGAAACCTTAGATCGTGCAAAGGAACTAAGTGTTCCAATAAATAAGTCAACTCTTGAAAAAACAATCAATTTTTCTACCCTTATCAAGCGTTTTCAGATTGAGAATGAAGTTCTTAATGCATTTCAAATAACAGATTTAGTAATTAAAAAAATTGGTTTTGTCCAGGAGCTCAAAAAAGATGCAACTCCAGAAGGGTTAACTCGTTTAGAAAATATTGAGGAATTGCTTAATGGTATTCGTGATTTTAAAGAGGGACAAATAGAACTTGCTGATAAAACAGGAAGCTTAGAGGAGTTCCTTGAAGATATAGCTTTATTAACAGATGCAGATAAAGAAACCGATCCTAATAGCGACCATGTTTCTTTGATGACTATTCATTTAGCTAAGGGTCTTGAATTTCCCTATGTTTACATTGTTGGTTTAGAAGAGGATTTATTTCCATCAGCAATGAGTCTTAATACTAGGAGTGAATTAGAAGAGGAAAGGCGTTTGTTTTATGTGGCTTTAACGCGGGCTAAAGAAAGAGCTTTTCTAACATATACTTTATCACGCTATCGTTGGGGTAAATTAATCGATGCTGAACCAAGTCGTTTTATCGAAGAAATTGACCTTAAATATGTAAATCATCTCAAACCAAATAATGATTATAAATTTAAGCCTTTAGTTGATACTTCAATTTTTGTTACTGATTCCAAAATAAAAAATCTCCAGAATCAAAGGGAAAAGACTATATCTAACCCTACACCTTCTCAAATTAAAAAACTTCGGAAAATTAAAAATAACTCAACTTTAAATAAAACTCAAGATGCTTTAAACCTTAAAGTGGGAATGAATGTAGAGCACGCGCGTTTTGGTAAGGGAATTGTTCAGAGTATTGAAGGTAAAGGAAATGAGGGTAAAGCCGTAATTTTATTTAATGGATTAGGCACAAAAAACTTACTTATTCGTTTTGCAAAACTTAAGATTATATAATGTGTAATGAGAAACTAAGAAAATTTTATTCAAAAGCTCTAAACCAAAAATACCTTAAAGAAGCTATTTCAGTCTTAAATAAAGGAGGCATGATTATTTTTCCTACAGATACAGTTTATGCTCTAGGCTGTTTGTCATCTAAAGAGGAAAGTTTAAAACGTCTTGCAAAAATTAAGGGAATAAGATTAGAAAAGGCCCCTCTGAGTTTTATGTTTAAGGATATCAGCTCGTTATCTAAGTTTGTAACTCCAATGAATTCTCAAATTTTCAAATTAGTCAAACGTTTATTACCAGGACCTTACGCATTGATAATGAAATCAATTAAAAAACTTCCGAAGCCATTTCGAAAAAGAAGAACAATAGGAGTTCGTATTTCAAATCATCCTATTCCAAAAGCATTAGTTAAATCACTTGATTCGCCAATAATATGCACTTCTATTCATGATCCAGATAAAATTTTAGATTACACAACAGACCCAGAAAAACTTTTGAAAATATGGGGTTCAAAAATTGACTTGATTCTCTCTGATGGTTATGGTGGTAATGTTCCATCTACGGTGATTGATTTAACTGTTTTTCCATTTAAAATTATTAGAAAGGGAGCAGGGAAAATTCCTTTTTAATTTAAATAAAAAGATTAAGTCCCAGCTAAATTTTAAAAGTAATGGCTAAAATTTATTGTATTTTTTGATTTAGTTAGAGATTACACAAGTGTAAGAATTATATATCATTTATCCGATACACTTAATAATTTCATGAGCAACTCTTAATGCGTTAGCTCCTTCTTTAAATGATATGATTGGAGTTTTGCCCATTTTAATGCAATGACCGAAATGTTCAATCTCCATTTTAATTGCATTATTTTCATTTATTTTAGGATTTTCAAAATATACTTGCTTTTTTTTACCTTCAGCATTTGTAAGTAAAATAGATAGATCTTCTATATTTTTTGAAACATTTTTTATTTTAACAACTTCAACTTTTCTGAATAAATAATCTACTGATATATAAGTATTTTTTTGGAAGAATCTAGTTTTTCTCATTTTTTTGAGTGAAATACGACTTGCTGTGAGGTTTGCTACACATCCATTTTCAAAAGTAATCCGAGCATTGCTAATATCAGGAGTTTGGCTTATTACAGCAACTCCAGTTGCATCAATATGCTTAATAGGAGAATTTACAAGACTCAGTGCAATATCAATATCATGAATCATCAAATCCAAAATAACAGAAACATCTGTTCCTCTGGGATTAAATTCTGCTAGGCGATGAGATTCAATAAACATAGGTTCTGTTAAAAAAGGTTCTACCGCTTGATAAGCCGGATTAAATCTTTCTACGTGACCGACTTGACCTATTACACCATTTTCAATTGCTAGCTGAACTAATTTAGCTGCCTCTTCATCAGTTTTTGAAATTGGTTTTTCAATAAAAACATGTTTTTTGAATTTGATTGCTTTTTCTGCGATTTTAAAATGAGCTTGAGTAGGGGTTGCAATACAAATTGCATCCACTGCTTTAATGAGTTCTTCAGGGCTTTCAAATGACCGATATTTATATTCTCGTAATAGATCTGAAATAATATCATTGGAAGTCTCATAAAAACCCACAAGATCAAACATTTTTGAGTTATTGGCAATATGTAAATGTGTCTTTCCTAAATGACCAGCACCAAATACACCAATTTTTAACATTTAATTTCTTATTTAAAATAACAAGCAAATTACCAATTTACAATTAAACTAGCTTATTTTTACTTCAATGAAAGATAACGCTAAATTCAAAGGACTAAGAAATCATTTAATTGATAACCTAAGGACAAAGGGTATTAAATCAGAAAGTGTTTTACAGGCGATGGGAAAAATCCCTAGACATTATTTTATGGATCCTGGTTTGATAAACTTTGCTTATGAAGATCAAGCTTATCCCATTGCTGCTGAACAGACCATTTCGCAGCCATATACAGTTGCATTTCAATCTCAACTTTTGGACATAAATCAAAAAAGTAAGGTTTTAGAAGTTGGAACTGGTTCTGGTTATCAA
>MDTB01170482.1_pt1 | contig 10431 bp, 8 predicted proteins | sample 811161 | NCBI WGS metagenome assembly MDTB01 (sample SAMN05326650, study PRJNA326480) | marine metagenome | isolation source: seawater | place: Mediterranean Sea | collected 2009
CTATAAATAATAGCAATTATATATTTTATAGATTTCAGGGTATCGTATGGTATTTATGTATGATACTATTTTTATTAAAAATAGCTAGCAAAAATATTGAATTAAAGAAGTTTTGTCTTTACGCGATTGTGTTTATATCACTTTCTCCATTTGTAATCACATTAGGGCAATTCTACCGATATTATCAACTATATCTTTTCATTAGTCTAGTAATGTTTTTTTTGCTATTTAAGTGGAATCCAGTATATCAAACAAAAAGAAAATTTATCTATCCCGTATTATTAACATTGCCCCTTATCCATTTTTTTATTTTTTGGCAATTATTATTATACGTTATTATTAAGGAATTATCATATTTATCAAAACATAAAATAAAATATCTTTTTATTCTATCAGCTATAATAATTATTCCTATTATCTTTTACGGTAAAGAAATATTATCGTATATATGGAATATATATTTCTACCAGTATCCGATACCTGATTCTTTTGAAATGAGAGGTTTTTCATTGGGCAGACTATTAAAAGTACCACATTCAATATTTGTATTTTTATTTGGTTCAGATTTGGTCCCCTTAGAATATATTATAGTAGATATATGTTTTATTATTTTTGGTATAACTTTATTAATTAGTACTATTCAATTATACCGGTCTAAAAAAGAGACTTTCAGGTTATTAATGAATAGTGGCATTATTCCATTCTTGACAATCTTCTTAATACTTGAGCCAATATCCTTACCTGGGATGACATCTTTCGAACCAAAACATTCTCTTTTTTTATTTCCCTGGATAATTTTCCTTTTTAATCATATTAATATATATCGGTATGGTAAAATTATTTCATTAGTATTATTACTTAGTTTTACTAATGCAAATTATCTTACAATCCAAAAACAACGTATAAATTGGAAGCAAGTTGGAGATTCAATTGGTTCAACAGATGTACCAATTATAACTGATGTGCCTTCAGAATTTGGATTTAATTCAAAAAATGAAAATATTTATTGGTTTAAAAATTTAGATATGATAGACCTGCTTATAAAAAAATATGACGTAATAAATCTTAGTATAATGAATTGGAAATATTTTCAACCATTATCTATTGAGCAGATGTGGAATTCGGCAAGGTCATCATCAACTGAATACCATCTTATCAATAATATATTAGATAGAATTATGAATGATGGGTATACATTATCAAATTCTTATTCATCATTCCCATTGCAAAGTTATACTTTTGCCAAAGATGATCTAGCTACTGAAAGAAGAAGACCCACTTTTTATGATATCTCATATCAGGATATTTCATTCCCTATTTATATAGATAAAAATAAGTTATTAGGATTTGATGAGATTAATTATAATGAAGAAATTTCACCCAATACACTACTTTTTTATACAGTTAGATTATTAAATGATAATGGTAATAGGCCATGTCTTGAAATAGAGAAAAAGGATGGCGAAATTGATACATTGGGATTAATTATAGATCACGATAGATATAGAAAAAATTATAATAGAGGGTTTGAGGGATCAGAGGTTATTTACACATACAAAAAAAGTCCATTAGTTTCGAATAGTTTGAAATATCCTGGTAGTATATTTTCTACTCAAGGGTATATATACAGATTACAAATCGACGATAAGATAGAATCTATAAAATTCATTAATTCTGATGCTATTTTATATAGTTTTATCGTATCTGATTAGGTTTTATTCAATTTTTAAAATGTAATTCAGATAATTATGAAAAAATGTTAAAAAGTGATTCTTATATAAATTTAAAGAAGGATGGAAAATATTAAAAACCACTCAAATATAATTCCATTTAATAAGTTATCATTTCTTGGTAATGAACTTGAATATATACAAGAAGCAATATGTGCATCTCATACATCAGGTGATGGTAAATTTTCAGATAAATGCATCTCACTAATAGAAGATGAATTAAAAATACATAAGGCATTGCTTACAACTTCTTGTACTCATGCTTTAGAAATGTCCGCAATCTTATTGAATATCCAGCCAGGGGATGAGGTTATTGTTCCCTCTTTTACATTTGTTTCAACAATTAATGCTTTTGTTTTGAGGGGTGCAAAACCAGTGTTTATAGATATAAGGTCAGACACACTTAATATGGATGAAAATCATTTAGAAGGATTAATTACAAATAAAACGAAAGCAATAATTCCAGTTCATTATGCAGGTGTGGGGTGTGAAATGGATACGATTATGAGAATTGCAAATAATTATGGCATACCTGTTATCGAGGATAATGCACATGGCTTATTTGGAAAATATAAAGGTGAATTTCTGGGAACATTTGGGACATTTTCTGCTCAAAGTTTCCACGAAACAAAAAACTTTAGTTGTGGAGAGGGTGGTGCCTTAATTATAAATGATAAGAATTACATTGAAAGAGCAGAAATAATTCGTGAAAAGGGTACAAATCGTAGCATATTTTTAAAGGGTGATATTGATAAATACTCATGGGTTGATATTGGTTCATCCTACCTACCATCCGATATTTTAGCAGCAGTTTTATATGCACAGCTAGAAAAGCGTGATTTGATTCAATTAAAAAGGAAAAATATTTGGGATTATTACTTTTCTCAATTAGAAAAATGGGCACATAAAAATGATATTGGATTACCATTTATACCAGAATACTGTAGCCAGTCTTTTCATATGTTTTATCTTCTGATGCCATCAAACACGGAACGTAATCTATTTATTCAACACCTAAAGAATTTTGGTATCAAGGCTCAGTTCCATTATTTGCCATTGCATTTATCAAGAATGGGGAAGAGATTTGGTGGCCAAAGTGGAGATTGCCCTACTACCGAAGATATCAGTGATCGAATTGTAAGATTGCCATTTTATAATGATCTAAACATTAAGAAGTTAGATTTCAATATTTTCTATGAATATGAAAAAAGATAATATTCTGAATTATCTGATTCTAGTTCGTCCGTCTAATTGGATAAAGAATTTTATAATATTTTTACCGATCTTCTTTGGAGGAAAGATTTCAGATATAAGTTTAATAGAAAATACTATTATTGCATTTATATCATTTTCATTCATGGCAAGTTCAATTTACATTTTGAATGATTATATGGATCTGGCTTATGATCGCTCTCACCCATTTAAAAAGCATAGACCCATGGCCTCTGGTAAGGTACCTATAATCCATGCTATGTTCATCGCCTTGGTTTTATTGATATTTGGTCTTTGGCTAATTTTACAATTATCAATTAGTGCATTTTATTTTTGCATCACCTATGTGGTCATTATGTTCCTATACTGCCTTATTTTTCGAAAATTAGCTTTAGTTGATATAGGTATTATTGCCATTGGTTTTGTCATACGTCTTTTTGTGGGTAGTTCAGTCACTGGTATCCCTAACTCAATGTGGATTATTATAATGATTTTTTTAGTCGCTTTATTTATTACTCTAGCTAAGCGAAGAGATGATTTAATAAATCCTGATATTAATAATCTAAAATCACGAGAATCAATCAATGGTTATAGTTTAAGTTTGGTAGATAATTTGATAATTGTGTTAGTCCCAATTATTATTGTTTCATATATACTATATTGTACAGCAGGTGAAAACCTCTCTAGAATTGGTGAAAATCTATATTTGACAGCCTTATTTGTCATTTTTGGATTTATGCGTTATTTACAACTTATATATAATTATAATCTTGGAGGTGACCCAATTAATATTTTTTTTACAGATTCGGGAATCCAAAAAATATTATTTCTTTGGTTGGTTTCATTTACTTGGATACTATATTTCTAATAGGCATGACATTTCTTGAAAAAAAATAAAACTATTTCTGGATGGGGAAATTTTCCAACTATAGAAGGAAAACTTACAAAAGTAAAATCAAAAAACCATTTAATTGAAACTGTTAAAAAATCAAAAACAGTTATTTATTATGGTAATGGACGTAGCTATGGTGATAGTGCTTTGAATAAACGAATGGTTCAATACCAAAGATTGAACGAGCCTATTAATTTTAATCCTGAAACTGGAATTGCACATATGAATGCAGATGTCCTCATAGGTGATTTAATAGACCATATTTTGCCTTTTGGATGGTTTCCACCTGTCGTACCTGGTACAAAATTTGTAACGATTGGAGGTGCAATAGCTGCTGATATACATGGCAAGAATCATCATCTAAAAGGTTGCATAAGTCAACATATTATTTCTTTTGATCTCTTATTACCAAATGGTGATATCATAACTTGTACAAGGCAGAATAACGCCAACCTCTTCAATGCAACATGTGGAGGTATGGGATTAACAGGAATCATTTTGAATGCAAAAATTAAAATGCAACCTGTTGAATCTCAATATGTTGAGCAGACTTGTTATAAAGCAGAGAATATTGAAGAATTATTTTCTCATTTTGAGGAATATAATTCTAATTCATATTCTGTGGCATGGCTTGATTGTACTGCAAAAGATAAAAACTTAGGAAGAGGAATATTGATTACAGGAGAATTCTTAAATAATAAAAAACTAAAGGAACAGCATTTTACTAAGCGCATTAAGTTTAATGTACCGTTCTATTTTCCGTCATGGTTTTTAAATTCAATTTTACTTAAAATATTTAACACTTTCTATTTTCACCTATCAAGTTTTAATGAAAGGAAAAAAGTAATTATTGATTATGAAAACTTTTTTTTTCCATTAGATAAAATACTCAATTGGAATCGACTCTACGGTAAGCATGGATTCGTACAATATCAGTTTGTCCTACCAAAAGAGAATAGTATGGAAGGTATAAAAAAAATACTTCATAAAATTTCTTCTTCAAAACAAGGTTCACCACTTGCAGTATTAAAACTATTCGGAAAAAAAAATGACAATTATCTTTCTTTTCCCATAGAGGGATATACACTTGCACTTGATTTCAAAAATCATCCTTTAGTTAATGAATTACTAAAGGACCTTGATAAAATTGTATTGGAAAATAAGGGTCGGGTGTATCTTGCAAAGGATGCTAGAATTAAAAAACATATCTTTGAAATAGGTTATAACCGTTTAACTGAGTTTCGTAAACTAAGGAAAAAATATAAAATGGACCTTAAATTTCAATCCCTTCAATCAAAAAGACTTGGATTATAATTGAAATCATTATTGATACTTGGCGCTAAAAGTGAAATGGCAATTTCAACTGCTAAATTATATGCAAAAAATGGATGGAATTTGATTTTAGTTGGCAGGAAGGTTACTGAAATATTATCATTATTTAAGAATGAATTAGAGAAAGAGTTTAATTGTACGGTTAATCTCTGTGATTTGGATATACTAGAATTTCAAACACATATATCTTTTTTTAAATCGTTATTGCAAAAGCCGGATGGTGTTATATGTTTTATTGGATTCTTAGGTAATCAGAAAAAAGGCGAAATTGATTTTCATCAAACTAATAAAGTTATTGATTCTAATTTTACTGGCATTGTCAGTATGTTAAATATTTTTGCAAATTATTTTGAAGAAAAAGAAGAGGGTTTTATTGCATGCATCAGTTCTGTTGCTGGGGATAGGGGGCGAAAGAGTAACTATACCTATGGATCTGCAAAAGCTGCATTAACAACTTATTTATCAGGTCTTCGTAATCGTTTATCATCAAAAAATGTCCATGTCATGACTGTGAAGCCAGGCTATGTGGAAACAAAAATGACAAAGGATTTAAACATCCCAAAATTTTTAACAGTCACTCCTAATTATGTTGCAAAAATAATTTATAAGATGCATCAAAGGAGAAGGGATATCATTTATATTCCAAGATTTTGGTCATTGATTATGATTTTAATAAAGCTAGTCCCAGAATGGATTTTTAAAAAATTAAATATTTAAATACAAAAACCTTTGCTGCTCTTACTTTCTTTTTAGTTTTTATTTTCTTTACATATTTCTTTGGTTCACCAAAGCAAATACCTTCTCATGTTGATGAGCCTAATATTGTAGAAGCAGCAATAAAGATTTCTGAGGGGTCATTGAATCCAGAATTTTTCAGATATCCTTCCGGCCATATGAATGTTTTAGCAATTATATATAAAATATGTACATATTTTAAAGAAGAAATGGTCAAAGAGGATTATTATTCCATAGCTTGGTTATTTTCGAGAGTCCTAATGACATTAATAGTTACGATGGTATTCCTAATTTGTTCAGTCAATTTGAATTATTATTATGGATTTATTGGAGCTATTATTTCAACTTTATGTCCTACCTTATACTCACATGCTAACTTTGCTATTGTAGATGTTTCTATGACTTTTTTTGTCATATTATTTTTTTTTGTTTTAACAAAACTTTATAATCAATCTAATTTGTATTTTAAAAATATAATTTTAATAGGATTCATTATTGGGATTGCAATTTCAATGAAATATACCGCAGCTCTTTTGATTCCTGTTCTTATTTTTGTCTCTACCGAGTATATACAAAAAAATAGAAGTTTAATTCTTTCTGAAAAGGGGAAAAAAATAGTCTTATTAGTTTTTGGGATTTCCCTATTGATATTGGCAGGAATAGTGAGAATAAATCAAAAAGCTATTTTAGTTTATTTTACAGGTTTGACCACAGATGGTATTATTGAAATTGAGTATATTAAAACTTTTATAAACTTAAAATTACTGATTATAATATTTGGAATTTTGTTAATAATAATTAGCCTAGTTAAAAGATTTCTAGAATATAAATTGGTAGACTTTATTACTTCACCATTTCATATTTACACAATATTTGTTATTATAATTAGTTTTTCTTTATTCTCTCCATATACAATAATAGAATATAAAAAATCATTTGCTGATTTCATGTATGAATATCGTCACATGAAGATAGGGTCAGCTGCTCAGTATCATCATTCTACAGATGAATATAGATATATGGTTTCAAATTTATCATCTATTGGTTCAATAAAATTTTACGTGGAATTATTGTGTTTAAATTTTGGAGTTATTGGATTATTTATTGGATTTTATGGTGCTTTTATTAGCTATCTACGTAATCGGAATTATTCAATCGCTATATTTATTTATTTATTTCTAATGCTATTGACACTTTTCTCTTGGAAAAATTTTGCTATTCGATATTCTCTTACAATTATACCAATTATAATTATTTTCATTATTTATGGCCTACATGATATCCAAATAAGGGTTAGTCAAAAATTATATTTTGATAAAATATTAATAACTATGCTCGTATATCTAATCATATTTATTCAACCAGTTTTTGATTTAATTCAATTATTAAAATAATTAAAAGTAATAATATCATTCTATGGACTTCATCTTTTTTCCCTTCCGTAGGAGGATTGCAGTCAGTAACAAATGAAATTGGGCAGTTTTTATTAAATAAGAACTGGAGTGTTAGAGTTATTTCAAATAGGTATCCAAAAACCTTAAAGCACCAAGAAAACATTGATGGACTGGAAGTAAAAAGATATTTTTTCCTATCAAATCCTATTGAATATCTTCGTTCTGGTAGAATAGATTTATTTTTTTTATGGATGGCCCTTAAACCATTGAATTTTTTATGGCTTTTTACAGAATTTTATAGGTTTAAACCAAAAATTGTGAATTTACATTTTCCTGATCATCAATTATTGGAATGCATTCTATTAAAAATTATTTTTCGTTTTAAACTTATCATCTCACTACATGGCAATGAAGTAGATCGGATGGAGAAGCTTAGAAAAAAAAGTATTAAATATTATTTTTATAATAAAATATTCCAATATGCATATTGTATTACAGGTTGTTCAAAATATTTAATCAATAAATTCGAAATAGTATTTCCTCATATTGATTCTAACAAATATATAATTTTATATAATGGAGTAAGCGATGAGTTTATAAATCATAAGATTTATGAACAAAAATCTAAATTTATATTCACTGCGGGTCGGTTTGTACCAGTTAAGGGCCTTGATTTATTATTGGAGGCAAATAAAAGCCTAAAAGAAAATCATTTAATTATTGCGGGAGGATTTGAAAAAGATCTTTTAAAATTGGGATTAAGAAAAGAAAAAAACATTAATTTAATTGGCCCAATATCAAAAATGGAAATTGCAAAATATTTGTCAACTACTCAACTAACGGCAATCCCTTCAAAAATTGAAGCTTATGGAATCTTATTAGCTGAGGCTCTTTGCTGTGGTAGCCCAGTTGTAATAACAAATGTTGGAGGTATCTCTGAGACAATCTCCTTAGCAAAAAATAATCTAAACTCATATGAAAAAGAAATTTTTGATCATTTTGTCATTCTTGTGGAACCTGATGCATTTTCTATAAAAAATGGTATTGAAACCTTAATGAATTCCAATATTATTTCGCAATTTTTAGAACTAGTACCAAAAATCAGAACTGAATTCAAATGGTCTAAAAGGCTAGAAGATTTTTACGATTTACTTTTATAATGATTACTTCACTTATTATAAAATATGTTTAATAACTAATTTTAATTAATTAACTGATAAATAAAAAATATCATTCAGATGGAAAAAACTTTAACAGTCAATGTAGATTATTTTAATGAAACAGGCTGGGAGATGGATGCTGATCATATAAAAGATATTGATAATAGATGGGAAAGAAAATCTATTCTAAATCAAATTATTAAGCTTATCTCAGTTTCAGGTAACTATGATAAAATTATTTTTACGTATGATACAAGAATGGTTTTTTTATTTTATGGTATCTCATTATTATATCCGACTATCAGGAAAAAAGAAATAATATTTATCACATTGCTTGTAGATATAAATCAGTGGAGTAACAAATATTCTTTTAGTTTTAAAAGTATTATGAAATATTGGTTTTATTATTTTTTTGTGAGAATTCCAAAAAAAATAATTGTTCATACAAATAAAGAGATCCAACTTTACACTGAGACGTTTAAATTAAAATCAACAGAAAAGTTCTACTTCATCCCTCATTGTTTTGCATATAACCTACCTAATGAATCTGATATCAATTATGATTTATTGGATAATGAGTACATTATATGTGCTGGTAATCATCGAGATATTGATATATTTGTAAATACTCTTTTATCGTTGCCTGATAAAAGTGGCTTAGTCATTGCAGGAGAAGATGATCGAAAAAAATGGGAACATTTTAAGGCTGATAATATCCAATTTAAATTTAATGTACCTTACACTGAATACAGGAAATTAATTGCCAATGCGAAATTACTTGTATTCCCAGTCCGGAAATCTGGACCATTGAGATCATTAGGACAAATTACTGTACTGCATGGAGTAGTCTTTGATATACCAGTACTATCTGCTGATACCTTCCATTTGAAAGATTACTTTTCAAAAGAAGAAATATGGTACTATGAAACCGGTATAAAGAATAGTCTATCTGATAGTATTGAGTTGATTTTCTCAAACAAAAGTTTAACTGAATTAAAAGCCAAAAAAGCCTTTGAGAGGTATAAGAAAAATTATACCATTAAAAAATACTTAGATGATATAGTGAGATTGTGCACTGTTTAATCAAACATTCTTTTTACCCTATTTTAATAAATTGATGCTTATAGATGTTAATGAATTGATCTTTTTAAAATATCTTCTTTATAAAGGAAAGCTATAATGAAAAATGTTGTAATAGTTGCAGCACGTATTTTAAAATGGTTTTATGCATATGAAGCAATTAACATTCTATTTAGAATATTACCTTCAAAATATATAATATCTATTTTGTCATATTTTGGTGCAAATATTGGGAAGGGAATACGAATCCAATCACCATTTATAATTCATAATGCAGATCAAAAAACACCTATTTATTCTAATTTATCTATTGGTGATGGTTGCTATATCGGACGAGATTGTATTTTCGATTTAATGGGTAAAATAACAATTGGTCAAAAGGTTACAATCTCACATCGTGCTGTATTAAATACTCATACCAATGCCGGAAATAGTCCACTCACTAATGGCTTATTAATTATTTCATCGGGAAATATAGAAATCAACGATGGAGTTTATTTAGGTAGCAATACAACTATTTTAGAAAATGTTAAAATTGGAAAAGAAGTAATAATTGGATCAAAATCTTTGGTTAACACGAATGTGCCTGATCGAGTCACGGCCTTTGGTATCCCTTGCAAGGTTAATAAAAAAAACAATAGCAGTAATGATAATTAAATTAATTGTAGTCCTTTTTACCTTGTTTGGGATTAAGGCTATATTATTCGATAGGAATGGCATAACCAATTCATTCAAGTGGATAATAATAGCTTTTATTTTGGGTTATAGAACATTCACTCCTTTTGCCGGTTTTAAAATCCATCCAATCGAAATATTTATATATTTAACTATACTCAGAATCATTATTTCTGGTGCACCAAAATATCGTGAAATGCCAAAATCAATACTAGCATTAA
>MDTB01061630.1_pt1 | contig 10430 bp, 7 predicted proteins | sample 811161 | NCBI WGS metagenome assembly MDTB01 (sample SAMN05326650, study PRJNA326480) | marine metagenome | isolation source: seawater | place: Mediterranean Sea | collected 2009
AAAAGCTGGCCACATTCGTTTTGTAAAGACGGTCGAACAACTCGAAGCATGCATTGCCTCATGGCAAAACCCGCTGTCCGACACGCCCTTAGGTCTTATTCTTGCTATGGAGAGTGCTGATCCCATTCTCGACCCCAACCAAGTCCCAGAATGGTATGATTTGGGCCTGCGTATGGTCAGTATTTCCCACTATGGGACGAGTGCATACTCACACGGCACAGGGACAGAGGGCGGCCTATTACCCACTGCCAAGCCGCTGCTTGATGCGCTAAATGAGGCGGGCATTATTGTCGACGTTACCCACCTTACTGATCAAGCACACTGGGAGCTACTAGACGTTTACGATGGCCCGATTGCGGCCTCTCATCACAACTGTCGTGCCTTGACGCCCGGCCAGCGCCAGCTGACGGACGAAATGATTCATTCGATAGCAGAACGCGACGGCGTTATTGGCACCGCTCTGGACGCTTGGATGCTCGATCCCGAATGGCAGCGCAAACTTCCCGCCTTCGCCCAGCAAACCAACGCTACACTAGAAACCGTAGTCGATCATATCGACTATATTTGCCAACTCTTAGGCACGGCGCGTCACTGCGGCATTGGCACCGATCTGGATGGCGGTTTTGGAACGGAACAGGCACCACGCGACCTGAATACGATCGCGGACTTGCAGAATCTTGTCCCTCTTTTTGAAAAGCGCGGCTACGATGTTCCCACCATTGCGGCCCTATGTGCCGGTAACTGGATTGATCTATTTCGGCGAGTCTGGTCTCGATAAACACACGCCTGTCGACCCCGCAGAAAGCCCTCCCAACGACGCTCGGGAGGGCTTTTCTTGTCTTTAGACAAAATGCCACAACGGAACATATAGACATTTCAAAAAACAACTTTGAGCGCTTATTTCACTCAAATGCGACATTGTCTTTTATTTTTTATTGCCGATATTATAAAAGAAGCTTTAATTTAGCCAATTAGGTAAACATAATAAAAAAAACATCACTAAGGAGAGGCACAATGGCTAGAAGAGGAGCCGATGCCGTTATCGAAGCGTTAGATCGCTTCGGAGTTGAGTATGTGTTTGGCCATCCCGGAGGGGCAGCCATGCCCATTTTCGACGCCCTACTCAATTCAGAACAAATCAAATTTGTGCTTACACGGCACGAACAGGGTGCCACGCACATGGCTGATGGCTATGCGCGTGCAACGGGAAAGCCAGGCGTAGCCCTCGTCACATCTGGCCCCGGTGCTACCAACACGATCACGGGACTCTTAACCGCTCAGATGGACTCATCCCCAATTATTGTGCTGACAGGTCAAACCATTACCTCAATGCTCGGCAAAGATGCTTTCCAAGAGGCGGATGTATTCGGCATCTCAATGCCCGTTGTCAAACACTCTTATTTAGTGAAAGACCCCGACGAAATCCCTCGCGTAATGATGGAGTCTTTTCACATCGCGACTACCGGACGCAAAGGTCCAGTACTCATTGATTTACCCAAGGACGTGACTCAGGGTGCCCCCTTCCCCGAATGCACAACAGAGTTTCCAGAGAAAGTCTACCTACCAGGCTATCACTGGCAGCACAAAGCCAACCCGGAACAGCTGTGTGAAGCGGCCGAACTCATTCGCCAGAGCAAACGTCCTCTTCTGTATCTGGGTGGGGGTTGTGTTGCCTCAGGTGCACACGAGGCAGCAAAAGCTTTCGCAGAGAAAACTCGCATGGCCGTCACAAATACGCTCTTGGGCAAAGGATCTTTTCCCGAACAGCATGACCTTTCAGTTGGCATGCTCGGCATGCATGGAACTGCTTATGCAAACAAAGCCGTAGTCGGCTGCGACCTCATCATGTCGATCGGTGGCCGCTGGGATGACCGTATTACAGGCAAATTGTCGGAATTTTGCCCCGATGCGAAGAAAATTCACGTCGACATTGATCCTGCAGAGTATGGTAAAGTCATTATGCCCGATGTGTTCATTCAAGGTGATGCCAAGCAGGTTTTAGAAGAATTAGTCAACATAGCTGAACCGGCCGATACGACCGAATGGCTGGCGCAAATAAGTCAATGGAAAGAGAAATATCCTCTGAAATATGGAAAGCGTGGCGGTTTGAAAATGCAGGCAGTTCTCGACCGCATTTACCATCTAACAGCTGGACGCGCAATAGTCACCACTGACGTCGGCCAACATCAAATGTGGGCAGCTCAATTTTACAAAACCGCTCATCATCGCCAATGGCTTTCTTCTGGTGGTGCAGGCACCATGGGCTTTGGCTTCCCCGCTGCCATTGGCGCGCAGTTCGGGTGCCCAGACGACACGGTAATAGCAGTCGCCGGAGACGGCGGATTTCAAATGACGCTCTGCGAGTTGGCAACAGCCTGTATCCATCGCCTACCAATAAAAATTCTGGTGTTAGATAACAAATATCTGGGCATGGTCCGTCAATGGCAGAATCTCTTTTTTGATAACCGTCTTTCTGGAGTCGACTTGGACGGTAACCCCGACTTTGTGAAGTTGATTGAAGCTTATGGCGGAAAGGGCTTTCGCTTGCGTCGTACAGCCGACATCGATAAAGTTCTTAAGCAAGCCCTTGATTATAATGACGGTCCCTGTCTCATTCACGCAGAGTGCGAAAAAGAGGACAACGTATTTCCCATGATTCCTGCGGGTGCCGCTATTAGCGAGATGCTCACTGAAGCCCCCAAGCACAAACTGGCCCAGCCCAAAGGGAGCACCTGATGACACAGCATACCATCGCCTTTGATGAGGAGCAGCTCAACGAACGCCAAGCCGCCGTAGACGCCCCGCAGCTCAAGGCGGCAACCCCAACGGCAAAGTCGACGATTGGACTCTTGGTAAACGATCGCCCCGGGGTTCTCGTGCGCATCGCACAGGTTTTTGCTAGACGGGGGTATAACATTGAGAATCTGGTCGTATCTCAGGCTCATATCCCCAATACCTCTCGCATGACAACGACCTGTATTGGCCCCCAAAACGAATTACAGCAGATCATTTTACAGCTCAACAAATTAGTTGATGTAATCCATGCCAAAGATCACACCGACGACCAAGCAATCGTACGCGAGCTAACCCTATTTAAGATTGGCTGCACTGTTTCTGAACGGGCTGAAGTCCTGCAAATCGCCGAAGTATTCCGCGGCAAGACCGTCGACATCTCGTCTGATTCTATAACGATAGAGGCCACGGGAACTACGGAAAAAATGGACGCGCTATGCGCCTTGTTAGAGAAATTTGAGATCCGTGAGATGGTCCGCACGGGTAAAGTTGTCATGGCACGCGGAGATCAGACTACGTAGACAGCGAGTGCCATAGCGCGTTGCGTTAGTTTAGCACATCGCTACATCAACAATCCAACATGCTAAGAGGGATAGTCCGCGCATTGCGGGCTATCCCTTTTTGTTTATTAATATTGACCTCTCAAGCAATATAATCTGAGATTACCAATGAGCGATAAACCCACATGGACTGTTTTAATTATCGACCCCAATCGCCTGGCGCGCGCTACGCTCGCTCGTCAGCTAGTCTACTACGGGTATCACGTATGGGAAGCCGACAGCGCGCGCCAAGCTATCAGCCAAGTACAGCAACATCCACGCGCTGTTGATTTACTGCTTGTGGATACGGGCCTTACGGACGCACCCTATGCAAACGCAATACAAGTATTACAGAAAATACAGCCGAATACAGCCATCATACTCGTTACAGAGCAGACCCTAACCGAAGGCCGCAATACGCTCCCCGGTGTGACAGCCATATTGAAAAAACCCATGCGCACAGACCGTATGCTATCCGTTATTGCCAAAGCACTGGGTCGCACGTGAACTGGCAAGCGCCTGCCCACTGCAAAGGGCTCGTATTCGACTGCGACGGCACAGTTGTCGACAATATGCCTCTGCACTACGAGGCATGGTCTATCACGCTCGGACGCTATGGAATAGACTTTCCGGAAAACCAATTCTATGCTTGGGCGGGACTTCCCATCACCGATATCATAACTCGCCTCAGAATCGAACAGCGCGTCGACGTCGATGTGCTGCAGGTAACAAGGGAATACGAGCACTACTTCCACGAGCTGCCAGCCCACCGCTTGCAGCCCGTGCGCCCCGTCGTAGAAATCGCTCGCCGCTTCCGCGGAAAGCTCCCGATGGCTATAGCTACGGGCAGCACGACCCAATCAGCCAGCACTTCACTCGAGGCAATTGGCGTATTGCATTGGTTTGATGCGGTGATAAGTTCTAAGGGAACAGGGCTGGCAAAGCCGGCCCCTGACGTTTTTTTAGCTGCTGCGCGTGCGATCGGCGTGCCAGCCCACGCGTGCGTAGCCTTTGAAGATGGAGACTTGGGTTTACAGGCCGCGCGCGCAGCGGGCATGACCGCCTTAGACGTGAGACCGTGGAACCCGAGATCATCATAGTGAGGAGATCATCGTGTCTATACGCCCCGTTAAAGCCACTGTTCAAGCCCGCCCTACGCAAGAGGGAGCCGGCGTCAAGCTCCACAGAGGATTTGGATTTGGTCAGACCGATGAAACGGATCCCTTCCTGCTCTTCGATGACTTTCGCAACGAGAACCCGCAGGATTATTTGGCCGGTTTCCCCTGGCATCCGCACCGAGGTATCGAAACCATCACATATGTGCTGGCAGGGACGGTAGCACACGGTGACAGTCTAGGCAATACCGGCGATCTGGGTGCAGGAGACGTGCAGTGGATGACAGCAGGTCGCGGTATCCTGCATCAAGAAATGCCCCGAGGCGATGCAGAAGGACGCATGCACGGATTTCAGTTATGGACCAATTTGCCGTCTTCGCTAAAAATGACCGCACCGCGCTACCAAGACGTGCTATCGCAAGACATCCCCGAAGTAACCGACGACGACGGCACGACCGCGCGCATTCTTTGCGGTCAATTCTGGGGAAAACGGGGCGTTGTCGACGGCATTGCTGCCGACCCATGCTACCTCGATATATCCGTGCCACCCAACCAGTATAAAACCCTACCCGTCGATACGTATCGCAGCGCTTTTGCCTATATATTTTCCGGTTCCGGTTCGTTTCGCGACGCCTCTGAGCCACAAATCGTCCATACAGAGATCGTTGGACAGGAGGCCCCTGCTACCCCCCAGAACTTAGGCAATCGGTCTCTTATCTTATTCGACAGCGGCGATGGAATTGCCGTCCAGGCCGGTCCTGACGGACTGCGCTTTCTGCTCGTGTCGGGGCGTCCAATTAAAGAGCCCGTCGCCTGGCATGGTCCCATTGTGATGAATACGGAAGAGGAGCTTCGTCAGGCATTCGGCGAATTGCAAAACGGCACGTTTATTCAAGATCGTTAAACAACTATACAGTCGTAAAAAAATGCCCCCGCTACACAACTGGTAGCGGGGGCATTTTCTGTAGCGGATTAAACGCGCTAGGTTAAAAGGCCGCACTCAACTGCATAACGGCCAGTCTTCCAATCATCGGCGCACCGACAAATTCAATATGCTCATTGTTAAGCGCGTTGGAAACGTCTAACGTTAGACGCATATTTTGTTCGATGGGTAGCTGATAGCCCACATTGAGGTCAAGCACGCTGTAGGCGTCGACATCTCCTACATACACACCTGAACTCTGTCGGAACGAGCCGCTATAGCGCACCTGTGCCCCGAAGCGCAGTCCCATATCTTGCAGAGCATACTGCGCTCCCATTTTGAGCTTAAGCTTAGGTGCGTTGAGCGCGATGTCGGCAATGCCATCTACATTCTCAAAAAAATTGTTGTCAATATAAGCCATTCCTCCTGATAGCATGAGCGCGTCACTCGCATAGTAGGCCAAATTCAGGTCTATACCGCTTGTTGTAACCTTACCGAAGTTTCGATAAGCAAGGAGCAAGGCTGTCGGATCATAGGCCTGTTCAGGAGACACAGTCCCATAAGGAATACCAGCAGCCCCTCCTACAAAAAGCGCCGTCACTTCGTCCACTGCTGTACCGTTTCCATTGCCCTCTACCACACCCGGCAGTTGGACAGCATCTAGGGCGGTAACGGCCTCTGCCACCTGGGCATTAGCCGGATCAGCCATCGCCGCAGCAATGCCCGGTCCCAAAGCAGCGGCCAAACTAGTAGGCTCGAGAAATACGTTCGGCGTCTCCACGCCAAGTGGACCAACAAAGTTTTCTGTTGTTGTACGATAGGCATCAGCCGCAACGACTAACTTATTTCCTAACACTCCTTTATAACCAATCTCGAATGTATGTGTATTCGTCGAACGAGTGAACGGGACATCATACGCATCAGCAACTGGGTCAAAAGAGCTAGTTTCTAGGTTGAGCGACATCAACGAGTTGTTGAGTCCTGCCAACTGCTCAGGTATCAATGATGGTAGCGCTTGCGCCAGTGCACCGGCTTGAGCCTGGGCTGTAGCCGCATCTAATCCGGCCGCCTGTAGTTGTCCAGCAACCAAACCTGTAAACACTGGGGTAACTTGTGCTAAGGTAGCGCCTCGCCCAATGCTCCACATCACATTGGTAAACAGCGGATCATTCAGTTCCCAATATTGATCAGACGGTGCACCGGCAAGTGGAGCAAACGGCGAGCGAAATTGTGGACGGCCATTTGCTGAACGCACAAAGCTGAATCCCCCATCAAAGCCCTTACGGTATGTACCCTGTGCTCGCACGTCGAAACTAGGCTTAAAGCCAAACGATGGCTCAAAAAGAGCACCGGTATTGAAGGCATCAGGCGATGATACAAGGTCGAGATACAAATTGTTGCTGCTAGGTGTCGAAAACGCACTGTTATAAGTAAAACGTAACGTCTGCGTATCGGTCGGCTTAAATACGATGGCAGCACGCGGACTCAGTTCAGCATCTGGAATACGATTGTGGTCATCGTAGCGCGCAGCTAAAACCAATTCGAGTTTATCTGCTATAGAGGTCTCACTCTGCAAATACAAACCGAACTCGTTTATATCATCGTCGTTTTCGTTCGCACCGTTGATCGTTCCTTCCGTATCCGGCCGCGTGAGCAGTATGTCAGCACCATAGGTGAAGCGCTGACGCACGCCCATATTATAGAAGTGCTGTAATTGCAGGACTGTCAGTTTCGATTTATCACGGATTGGACCGCCACTACGGAGTAGAAAAGTGTCTCCTGCATCAGTCCAATTTTGAAAAGCCTGAAAAAACAAGTCCTTATACATGACCCGTGCTTGGTAGTAACCGCTAACCCAGCCATCAGCCAAACCGGCACCCAATCCTGTCAACTCAATATTATCAGCACTGTTATATCCGGTTGATACAATAGCCATCAAGTCATCATTGGGCCTGTAATCGATACGTAATTCAGTCGAATTGCGCGATAAATCATAATCGCGCAATTCGATCTCTTCTGGATCCACATACTCCCAATCCGTTCCTGAAAAAGACTGTAAAGAAAGTTTGTATCCCAGATTCTCACCTATTTTCCCTGCATGCCGCGCCGAGAAACGTCGTACACTACGCTCACCCAAGCCCACATTGACATTTGTCCCCTGTCGATCCAAGGGCGAGCGCGTTATAATATGCATTACACCATTGGCACTGTTAGGTCCATAGAGCGCCGAACCAGGACCCAAGACAAGCTCTATCCGCTCAATATCGTCATTGGTCACGGGAATAAAGTTGTAGGCATTTAAACGTAGCGACGGTACGCGTGCAATGCGATTGTCCGTCAGCGTCAACATAGCCCCAGAAAAAATATTATTGAAACCACGGGCTACGACATTGGCCTGTGCTAAGCCAGTCTGCGCAAAATCAACAGCTGGCAGGTCGCGAATATGTTCGGCCACTGTAGACACAGGTTGGGTACGGATATCTTCAGCGTCTATAACCGAAACCGATGCGGGCGCATCGAGGATTTTTTCCTGTCGACGAGATGCCGACACAACGCTCTGGTCAATAAAAATTACTTCATCGCTCATGACCAATTCGACCTCGCTCTCACCGTCGACTGAAACATCGGCCAAAACGAGTTCAGAAAAACCGATGTGCGTGATGCGCAACACGTAGGTACCGGCTGGAATATCGGTGAGCACAAAGCGGCCACCTTCGTCGCTGCTCACGCCTGTTTTACCCTCAGCTAAAGCCGCTCCTTCTAAGACTACATTGGCTCCCACAATTGGACTGCCGCTGTCATCTGATACGGTGCCCGACAGTTGGCCAAGGCTTTGGCCATAGGTGACAGTGGCCCATAATAGACCAAAAACAATGCACAATCTTGCCATGTATACCCTCCCTTTCAGCGCATCGCAGTCCCCGTGCAAAGCGCAAAGTTAAAACTTCTTTTACAAATACAGAACCCCTATATAACAATCCATTTGCGACTCGGCAAACCCATTTTTATGTTTGCTTCCTATCACAATTACCTCAGCCCATTGGGGAACGGAACTATGTCACAAACACTTAATATGGCCTTTGTAGGCTGCGGCGCAATCGCACGCTACCACTTAGACGGTCTACTCAGACACGCCACTAATGTATGTGTAACAGCCTGCGTTGATTCCGATCCAGAGAAAGCGCAGGCCTACGCCGCCGAGACCGGAGGCCAGGCATTCACCTCATTAGAAGAGGCTCTCAAGAACGGGGACTTTGACGCCGTCGACCTCATGCTGCCTCATGATCTACACGAAGAGTTAACCATACAGTGCTTGCAGGCAGGCAAACACGTCCTGCTAGAAAAACCCATGGCGCCCACGCTCGATGCCTGCGATCGAATCCTGCGGGTTGCAAGCCAGACAGACACAGTATTTATGGTAGCCGAAAATGCCCAGTACTGGCCCGAAATTGTCCAGGCAAAAAAGCTGATTAAAGCAGGAGCTATAGGCAAGATTATCACCGCACGCGCCGCCTTTGTTTACGAGTACGACGACTATTGGTTCAAGGAAGCACGTCCCTGGCGCTTTGAACGGAATCGAACGGGCGGAGGAATCACCATCGACGGTGGCTCACACTGGATCCGCCCGCTGCGCATGTGGATGGGAGAAATTGAGGAAGTCATAGGCGTCGTGGGAAATCCCCTACAGCAAATGGAGGGCGAGTCTCTGACGCGCGCACTTTTCCGCTTCCAATCCGGGCAATGCGCGCAGTTTGATGCCATGATGATCGATACCGTCTTCGCCCCTGAGCCATGGTGGCGCATTACGGGCACCAAGGGGGAGATAACCATCAGCGCAAGCCTGTCCGGCGCCGAACTATGGCTATGGGATGCGGAGCACAGAGACGGGAAAATGGTTTTTTCCAGTCCTGGATATACGGCCTCATTTGGGCCTGAAATTGCGGATTTTTCCGCCGCCGTTCTCGATGGAAAAACGTTGGCAGCCGGACCGGAATACGCTTTGGGCGAACTCCGCGCGGCCCTAGCAATCTACCGCTCGGCAGAAAGCGGAAAATGGGAGCCCGTTTGGGACTGATTCTCTTGCATACGTAAATACCTTAATATATATTAAACAACTGCTGAAAATCAGCCCTCGCTTGCAATATAAACCCTATTGCGCAAAGGCGCTCAACTCGATTTTCCGATCAACTTCAACCATTAGCGAAAGTGTATTGAGGAATGGCGAAAAAATACGTCTACCTGTTTGGCACCCGTAAGTCCGAAGGCGACAGGAGCATGCGTAACCTGCTCGGCGGCAAGGGTGCTAACCTCGCCGAAATGTCTAGCCTCGGCTTACCTGTTCCTGCGGGCTTTACCATCACCACGGAAGTCTGCACCCACTACTACGACAACAAGATGTCGTATCCTAACCAGTTAAGTAAGCAAGTCGAGGCTGCCATCGTCGAAGTAGAGAAGAAGATGGGAGCAAAGTTTGGCGACTCCCAAAATCCACTTCTACTCTCCGTGCGATCCGGAGCTCGCGTGTCTATGCCAGGCATGATGGAAACCGTCCTCAACCTCGGCCTCAACGACGAAATTGTCGAAGGCCTTGTTAAAAAATCGGGTGATCCCCGCTTTTGTTACGATGTGTATCGCCGCTTCGTCCAAATGTACGGTGACGTCGTCATGGGCGTTCGCCCCGAGGGTATCGAGATTGATCCTTTCGAGCAGTTGATAGAGAAGAAGAAGCACAAGCGCGGCGTAGAGTTAGATAACGAGCTACTCGCTGAGGATCTCAAGGAACTGGTCGTCGAATTCAAAGCAGAAATCAAGAAGCGCCTCAAGCGCACATTCCCCGAAGATCCCAAAGAGCAGCTGTGGGGTTCGATTAGCGCAGTCTTCAATTCTTGGCAGGGTGAACGCGCCATCCGCTACCGCGAGATTGAAGGTATTCCCCACAACTGGGGCACGGCCGTCAATGTCCAGTCCATGGTGTATGGCAATATGGGCAACGATTGCGCAACAGGCGTGGCATTTACTCGCGATCCTTCTACCGGCAAGAACAAGCTATATGGCGAATTT
>MDTB01148080.1_pt1 | contig 10430 bp, 9 predicted proteins | sample 811161 | NCBI WGS metagenome assembly MDTB01 (sample SAMN05326650, study PRJNA326480) | marine metagenome | isolation source: seawater | place: Mediterranean Sea | collected 2009
ATAAACATTACTAAATCTCAATATTGCTGAGCTAAGATTATAATTTAAAAAATAATTATATGTAAATATTTCACATGATGCTTTACAACGGAAGAATAAAAATAAAAAAGTCAAATAATATAGATAAAATTAAACCCCAAATTAACTCAAATTTCAGTGAACAGATGGATATAAACAAAATAAAACAATTTCTAAAAAAAAATCTTAAGAATTATTTATGAAAATAGTTATTTTAGGTGCTGAGGGATATATGGGTTGGCCAACTGCTAAATATTTGTCTCAATATAATAATAAAATATTTTTAATAGACAATGGTTTCAAAAGAAAAATATCTAGTAAATTAAATTTAAAACCTCTTTTTTATAAATCTTTAAAAAAAAGAGTTGATGAAAATCAGCTTAGCAATAAAGTTAAAATTTTTAATTTTGACGTACAAAATTATCAAAAATTAAAAACTTTTCTTATTAAAATCAATCCTGATGTTATCATTCATTTCGCTGAGCAACCATCTGCCCCATACTCAATGATGAGTTATGAAAATGGTCTGCATACCATTAAAAATAATTTAATAACTACTTATAATATATTATATATTCTAAAGGACTTTTTAAAAAAAACCCATTTAATAAAACTAGGAACAATGGGTGAATATGGTACCCCAAATATTAAAATTGAAGAAGGATTTTTAAATATTAATCATAAAGGTAGAAAAGATAAGTTTTTGTACCCAAGACAGGCAAGTAGTTTGTATCATACCAGCAAAATTATGGATACTGATCTTATATGGTTTTATGTTAGAAATAATGGTTTGCTTGTAACAGATTTAATGCAAGGACCAGTGTACGGTATTTCTGTTGATAAAAAAAATAATTTTAACTCTATAGATACGTCTCTTTTTTATGATGAGATTTTTGGAACTGTTTTAAATAGATTTATTGTTCAAGCATCTTTAAAAAAAAATTTAACTATTTATGGAAAAGGAAATCAAATTAGAGGATTTATAAATTTATATGATTCTATGGAATGTATAAGATTGGCAATTCTAAATCCCCCTTCAACAGGAAGATTAGAAGTATTTAATCAATTTACTGAACAATTTTCTATCAACCAGCTTGCAAATAAAGTTGTTAAAGCCGCAGCTGAATTAGATATAAATATAGGCTTAAATAAAATTAAAAATCCAAGAAATGAAAAAGCTGATCATTATTATAATGCATCCAATTCCAAATTAAAAAAATTAGGCTTAAATTATCAAAAATTAAATAAAGAATATTTAAAAAAGATTATAAAAAGAGTTATATCTGAAAAATCAAAAGTTAATAAGAATGTAATTTACAATGGTATTAAATGGTAAACAATTTTATAATTTTAGGTGGTGCTGGTTTTATAGGTATCAATTTAATTCTTCATCTATCAAAATATAATAATATAAATATTATTTTAGTAGATAATTTTCAAGAATCATTCAATTTAAGGGAAGTAAAAAATATTTTGAAAGAAAATAAAATTTTCTTAAAATCAATTGTATTTATTAAATCTGACATATCTAATGTTGGTAAATATTCAAAATATTTAAATAAAAACTCATATTTAGTTCATTTAGCAGCTATGCCAGGTATAGACTATTCAACTAAGCACCCATACGAATCAATTAATCAAAATTTATTTAAATTTATAAAGATTTTAGAAATTTGTAGAGAAAAAAAAATTAAAAAAATAATTTTAGCATCTTCTAATGCTGTTTTAGGAGAGAGTAGTTATAAAACAAACGAAAACGATAAAATTAATCCAATTTCAATTTATGGATCGAGTAAAGCATCATGTGAAATATTTACATATAATTATTTTTTAAATTATAATCTTAGCTCAGCAATATTGAGATTTAGTAATGTTTATGGACCATATTCGATTTATAAAAATAGTGTTATAAGTAAATTTATAAAACAAATTTTCAACAACAAAAAAATAAGTATTTTCGGAGATGGAAAACAAATTAGAGATTATATTTATGTAGAGGATTTAGTTAAATCTATTTTGTATGTTGCAAAATTAAAGAAAAAATTCATACTGATAAATATATGTTCAGGAGAAAAAACTAATATTAAAAATTTATTAAATAAGATGCTAATTCACTTTCCAGATTTTAATAAGAGAAAAAATATAAAATTAGTTGCAAGAAGAAAAGAAGATATCTATGTTAACAATCCTGATAATTCCAAATTAAAAAAATATATAAAATTTAAGTTTACAAAGCTTGAAAAGGGCATAGATAAAACAATAAATTGGTTTAAAAAAGTAAAATGATTAATAAATTTTTTAAAGTAAATTATTTTCTTTATATTTTTTTTTTTTTATTTTTTTATTCTTATTAGTAGGTCCTTCAGCTTCTATTTATTTATCAAATAATTCAAGTAACTATATTGAGTCAGCAAGACTTTTTAATGAAAAAAATTGGTTATCTTTTTTTGAAAGTTTAAGAATTGGCAATTCCTACAGACCACCGCTATTTTCAATATTAATTAGTTGGTATTTTGAATTCATTTCAAATGATATATTAAATTTAGTTAAGTTTTTTAAAGTTATTTATTTTGTATTTCTTTTACTTTTTTTTTATTTATTAAAATACTATTCTAACAAATACATATCATTATCGATATTATTTTTAATAATCTTTAACCCAAGGTTTTTTCTAGAAGCTCATCAGATTGACTCAAATTATTTAGTAATAATATTAATTTTATTTTCTATGATTATTTTATTAAATAGTAACGAGAAAAAATCATTTATAATAGTTTCTTCAATAATTTATACCACTTCTTTTTTCATAAAGGAAACATCATTAATTTATTTACCTGCATATTCTTTGATAATAATTATAAAACATAGACTAAAACTGCAAAATTTATTTATATTCAATTTTACTCTTTCTATTTTATTTATTCCTTGGTTTATTGTAGTTTATTTTCTTACGGGAAAATTTTCAACAGCTCTGGGAGGTATTTCTCCTGATTTTTTTACATATTTTTCAAAAGTACATAACTTTCAAAGTGATATTTTAATTAGTTTCAATATCTCCATAATAAAAAACTTATTTTTAATACCATTAAATTTTTATAAAACAACTTTGGGTCATTTTTTTGAATACCCTTTAATTATTTTATTTTTTACAATATTTCTAACATTGCCAACTGTTATTTTTTTAAAGCATAATAAAATTAAATCATTATTAATATTTATCATCTTTTCGTTACCTATCACTTCTATTGTGACTTTTTTACAATGGAGACCTTCATTAAATATCATATTTATAATTTTTATATTATTATTAAATTCTTGTAATTTTTATTTGTTATTAAACAAATTTAATTTAAAAATTAAAAAAATTTTATATATATTTTTTTATATTATAATATTTTTAATAATTATCTTTTCTAACATAAATTTATATCAGAAATATTCTTTAAATTTTAAACCCGAAATTAAAAATCGTTTTACAGAACAGCATAAATTAATGGCAAACTATATTATAAATAAAAATTTATCTAATGTAATTGCTGATGGGTATTCATACGAGGGTTTAAAATTTTATACAAAAAATAAAGAAATCGGTTTATTTGAAATAAAACCAAATATAATAAATTTAGTTAATAGCCAATTACTTAATGCTGATAATGATATTGCCTTTATGTTTTCTTATAGAAATAATTTAAGTGAATCAAAAATTCTGTTAATTTATTATCATCACGCAATCATAAATAGCTATAACAGTAATAACAATAAATATGTAGTGTTGACTGAAAGGAATAAATTTTTAATTGATTATTTTTTATTGAACACAAAAACAAAAATTATCAAAAAATTCAAAAATATTTATCTTTTAAAATTTGAAAACTATTCAAAAAACAAAAAAAATAATTCTGATATTTGTTTTAATCAAAATTTCGTAAACGATTTTGATTACTTAAAAAATAATTATTTAAATTTATTTAATCTGCTTGTGAAAAATTTTCAAATTAATAATAATGTTATAAGTAAGTGTCAAATAAATGAAGGTTTTACACCATGATTTTTTATACATATTTTTATGTATTATTTGCCCTCACTTTAATACCAATTTCTATGAAATTAAATAATAAGAATATTAGAGACAATATTTATATAGTTATTTTAATTACTTTAATAATATTTGCTTCATTAAGAGGTTACTCCAGAGACACAAGGCAATATTATTACTTTTATATAGCCATAAATGATTTAATTACCTATTTATATCAAATATTTAATACTGGATTCAAAGAATATTTTATCGAGAACTATTCTAAACAGTACCAACAAGCTCCTTTTACTTTTAAAAATCCTACTTCAAATCTTTTTGAAAGAGAGCATTTATTTTTTATATATTTAAGCTTTATAAAGGTTTTTTTTTCGCATCATCAGTTAGTATATATATCAACAGCAATCCCAAGTTTAGTTTTAATTTTTTATTATTTTAAAAAAATATCTAATCTTTATTTATTTTTTCCTATTATTTATTTTTCAGATATTTATTTGGTTAATAATCTCATTCAAATAAAATATGGTTTAGCCGTTTCTTTACTGTTACCCATTATTTATTACAATATTAAGAAAAAATTTATTCTTAGTTTTTTTTTAATTTTTGTTGCCAGTCAAATACATTTTGCTATGATTAGCGTTTACATAATATTTGTATTTAATTTTTTAAATAGAAATAATATGAATTTTATCAAATATTTTTTTATAATTTTATTATTAGTTATATTATTTTATTTGATTATTAATTTTTTAAATTTTGAATTATTAACTCACTATATTTACGCTGATAAATTTAAAGAATCAATTTTTGAGGATTTCTCTCCTAGGTTTATATTTAAATTTTTTTTAATTTTTTTGATAATGTTTTATTATAAAAGATTAATCCATTATAACGAATATTCTTTTATAATTATTAATTTATATTTTTATTCATTTATTTTAACTCTCTTATTTTATAACAATAAATATGTAGGATCAAAACTTTCTAATGTTTTTGAGATCTTAACTATTATTATTTTTTTATATATAATAGATATTTTTTTCAAAAAAACTTTATTTAAATTTGTGTCAGTTGTTTGTATAGCAACATTTTTTTTTAATTTTAACTATAATTATACAACAAAAATCAAACCTTATGGATATGAAATTTTTTTTTATATGCATGAGGAATTAAATGATGTTAAGGATCTAAAGAATACATTGAATTTCACTAATTCACCTTTATTGTGTAGGAAGAGGATTAGAGACGGCTTTTGTTATAATGACTAATTTCATAAGAATTATAAAAAATTATTTAGGTGAGTACAAATATTCACTTTTAATAATTTTAAAAAATTATTTTTTATCAAAACTTTTTAATAGAAAAAATAATTTTAAAAAAAAATTTATTTCAAACTATAACAAAACTATAATAACTAAATCAAAAACACATATTTTTTCTGGATATTTTGATATTAATCCATTTAATATTAATGCTAATTATCACTTATATCATGGCATAAATGGTAACCTAAAATATTATTTTAGATTGGGTAAAATAGACTTGGGTATCTTTGATATAATTAATAATAAATTTATTAAGATAGCAGACTCTAATGCTTGGTCTCATCAAATTGGTAGTAGATTAGATTGGTTAGAATTTCAAAAAAAAGAGGCTCTTATTTTTTTAGATTATAATAAAAACTATCAAACCAAGATTTATGACCCTAAGCTTAAAAATTATATATTAAATATTGATTTTCCCTATTATTCACATTCAAATAAAGATTTTTTTATCTTAGGAATAAATTATTATCATTTATATTATTTTAGGAAAGGGTACGGTATTAATAAAAAAAATACATCAAATAATTATGAAAATGGTATTTATATTTATAATGATTATGATTTTACCAGGGAGTTAATTACATATGAGAAAATTTTTAAAGTCATATTTGGTTCAAAAAAATTTTATAATTATAATCATGCTATAAACCATCTAATCTTATCACCAGATGATAGATATCTTTTGTTTATTTATTATTGCAATAATTATGAAGACTCTAATAAATCAAACTATCTTTTACTATATGATTTTCAAAATGATAAATTGCATTTTTTAAAAGACATTTCTAATCCTTCTCATATGTGTTGGGTTAATAACGATAGTTTTACAATTATTAATTATGAAAAAAAAACTGTTATATTTAAAGAAATTTCAATTTTAGATAATAAAATTATAATAAAAAATAATTTTAAAATTAAAGATGATTATCATTTAAATTACCTATCAGATAACTCATATATATTAGACTCATATCCTAACAAAGATGGACTTCAATCATTATTTTCTAAAAATTTTGTTTCAAACAAAAAAAATATTATAGATATGATCAGTTCTAACATTTATCACCGAGGTATATTTAGAACTGATCTTCATAATAAATTAAGTATAATTAATAATTATATTAGTGTAGATGCTGCAATTAATTTATATAGACAAATAATTATTTACAAATATGATTGAGATTTCCTTTTTAAGAATATTCGGATTAGTACTCGGAACTTTTTTTCTTATATGGTCTTTAAAAGAGAAGAAAAATAAATATTTTTTTTTTAGTTTAAAAAGATTTGTTGGCTTTGGCTTAATAATTTTTTCTATATTTCCTAATTTGTTAATTATACCGTCAGAGATTTTTAAAATAGAACATAATGGAAGGTTATTAGTAATAATCATATTATCAATTATAATTTTATTTATGGTAATCTTTAATTTTATTAATAAATTATTTAAAATCGAAACTAATATTGAAGACCTAATAGTTGAAAAAAAAATTAATTACTTAGAAAGCCAAAATTTTTCAGCAGACATAGTAATTTTAATACCTTCTTATAATGAATTAGACAATTTAAAATTGCTTTTAAAAAAATTTCCAAAAAAAATAGATAATTATGATTTAAAAGTTATTGTAATAGATGATGCAAGTCAAGATGCTACTTATGAGTTTGTAAAAAGTTTAAACATTATTTGTATTAAAAATTTTAGAAATCGGGGGCAGGGAGCATCTTTAAGAATTGGATACAAATTGATTAATAATTTTAATACTAAAGTTGTAGTTACTTTGGATGCGGATAATCAGCACAAAGTAGATGAATTAGAGTATATTGTAAGGCCGATAATAGAAGATAAAGCTGATTTAGTTATTGGCTCAAGAAGTTTGGGTAAAACTTATAAAAGTAATTTTACTAGATCTGCAGGATTAAAAATATTTAATTCACTAATTAGTTTTATTGTTAAACAAAAAATCACAGATTGTTCAAGTGGCTACAAAGCATTTAATTCACAATGTTTAAAAAAATTAGTATTATCACAAAATAGATATCAATCTGCTGATGCTATAATCAATACATATAAAAATAATTTTAAAATTAAAGAAGTTCCAATTTCTATTCTCGAAAGAAAATATGGAACTACAAAAAAAGGAAATGACCTATTTTATGGTATTGGTTTTTTCTTCTCAATACTAAAATCATGGTTAAGCTAGATAAAAAAAATATAACTATATTCCACATTTCATCTAGAAGAATAGATTTTCTCCTTTCAAGCATGAAAGATGCAAATTTTAAATATTATCGTTTAGATTATTTTAAGAATCATTTTCGCCCAGGATCGTTATTTGGTTATAGAAGATTTATTGGTATTTTTTTTGATACCATATACCAGTTATTATATTATAAAAAAAAATTTGATGTTTTAATTATAGATTGCGCTGAATATTACTTTCTTGCAAAAATTATTTCAAAAATTTTAAAAACAAAGATTGTTTTTTACAATTATGGTAATCATATTGACGAAGTAAATGAAATACTGTCATTTGGGAAAATGCGTATTTTTTTTTTTAAAAAAATAATAACTTTATATATTAATTATGTATTTAATGATTGTAGCAAACTGATTTCCACATATCCCAATAATACCACCGACATAAACTCACTATTATTAAATAAAAAAGTAATTTTTATTTCTGAGCCTAATAAAATTAGATATGTAAATAAATCAAATCAAAGCATTCCTAATCATTATATTTTTATGGCAACAAATTTTAATTATAAAAAAAAATGTTTTAAAATTTTAGATTATTTAGATATTTTTAAAAAAATAATAAATGAAAATCCAAATCTTAAAATAGTTATTGCAGGAAATGGAAAATATTTAGAGGAATTTAAAAATATTATTAAAACAAATAATTTATATAAAGATTTTCTTATATTAGGATTTGTTAAAAATTTTGATGAATATTTGAGTAACTGCAAATATTTCATTCATTTATCAGATCAGGATACAGGACCAAAAGTTGTTTTTGAGGCAATGAAATTAAAAAAAAATATTATAATAAATGATTATTTTTCAAAAAATTCTTTTTTTAGGAACAAAATTAACGTTATTTTAATTAGTAACAAATATGAGCTATATCATTCTCATAAATTATTATTTAGTAATAACCCTGTTGTACGGGAAATGACTGCCACTGCATATTCTGAGATAGATAAAATAAACAAAAGTATCCCAAATCAATGGATAAGTGTAATTAAATCACTTTAATCGTATGAATTTTTTTTTATATAAAAACTCAACATATTCACTTTTAATAAACATAATTGAAAAATTCTCAATTTATATTGTATTAATTATCTTGTCTAAGGCTTTTGGCGCAAATATTCACGGAAAACTTATTTTAGCAATTAATTTATCTAATATTTTTTTTATTTTTGCCGAGTTAGGTGTTAGCAATTATGTTTTAAGAGAAACTGCGAAGGGCAAAGCCCTATTAAATCATATTCTCTCTTCAGCATTTCTTATAAGAATATATTTTTTACCTTTAATATTAATCGTTTCCTTTTTTTACGCCATTTTTATTATTGATGATCAAATGTCTAAAATAATTTTTTTGATTATTTCTTTATCAAATATATTTAATTTTCTATCTCATCCTTTAGTAAGTTATTTTAGAGGTATTGAAAATTTTTTAGTAGTATTCAAAATTTATTTTGTTGATAAATTTTTTTTAGTTTCATTAATTTTTTTACAAGCAATTTTCTTCAATAATATTTTAAGTATTGTCTCAGTATTTGTACTATCTAGTATTTTAAGATTATTTATTAGTTATATTTATTTTAAAAATAATGCATCATTTAGTTTTTTAAATTTAGGAATTAAAAAATATTTTAAAAATTTTTATTTATTAGCTCTTATCATCTGTCTAGAAACATTAGCTTTTCGTGGAGAGTTTTTTTATTTATCTTTTTTTAACATTGATACCTTACAAATAGGTTATTATAGTTATGCATATTCAATTTTTTTAATTCCGACACTTTTTTCAAATTCTGTAGTTCAGATTTTATTTCCTCACTTTTCTAAAAATGGTGTTTATAATTTTTACAAGATTTTATTATTAATAACTGTATTCACATTTATTTTTTCAATATTAATTTATATATTTGCAGATTTAATTTTAAGTTTATTATTTAATTATAATAATTTTTCAATTGACTATCTCATAAAATTATTACCTTTTATGTTATTTTATAATTTAAATTATTTTTTTCAATATCTTCTTATTTCCAGTAATAAAGATAAAACAGTTTGTTTAATATTAATTTTACACATTTTAATTATGTCAATTACCTGTGTTTATATTTTAGTTATATATGAAATAATGTATCTACCTTTTGCAGTAGGGGGGTCTCATATTTTAACTTGTATTTTACTTTATATTTGTTACTACCGAGCGTCAAAACATCCTAATTTAAATGAAAGATAAATATATACTTGGCATTGGTGAGTTAGATAAAGATTCTGGTGTTACTTTACTTTTAAACAACACTTTTTTGACCTCTATTAACGAAGAAAGATTTTCTAAAAAGAAACTTCATAATGGATTTCCATATAAAAGTCTTAACTGGGTTTTGGATAACTATAATATATCAATTAATGATTTAGATAAAATTTATATTGCTAAGAATATTAATCATTATAAAAAATCTCCGACTTTAAAGATTTTAGACAAAATTAAATTCCCTGTTCCATACTTTAATATCAGATATTTACTTGAAGTTTTAGATAAGCTATATTTTAAATATTTTGGTTTTTATAAGTATAAAAAAAATGATAAAAAATATCAAAAAGAGATAAACGAATTTATACAAAATCATAATCTTAAAAAAAAAATTCAAGTTGTTGACCATCATTTTTCACATGTTTTATCTTCTTATTATGTTTCAAATTATGATCGTTGTTTATGTTTTTCTTTAGACGGTCAAGGTGATGGATTATCCGGTACAGTTTATGAAGTAAATAATCATAAATTTAAAATTTTAAAAAAAGTTGAATTGCCAAA
>MDTB01028819.1_pt1 | contig 10428 bp, 10 predicted proteins | sample 811161 | NCBI WGS metagenome assembly MDTB01 (sample SAMN05326650, study PRJNA326480) | marine metagenome | isolation source: seawater | place: Mediterranean Sea | collected 2009
CTTGGAAATGGTAGATGTATTCCTCCTTAATGAAGTATATCAGAATAACTGAGTGTTTGTGTGCAATGCTTTAAAACTGTTTCAAGGTATTCGCTTAGTCGTAATTTGTGATCATAGGGATGTATCGAAATACGCAATGGCTTTGTTGTCGGTATCCTTAAAGCCACACCATTTAAAAAGCGAAGTGCAAGTTCGCGGGTGAAAGTATCTGCTTCAAACCCTACCAATGGAAGCCGCTTTGTCTGCCCATATTTTGTGAAAATAACTCCTGTAATCGTTTCAACCTGAGAATACTCGCAAGCTTGTAATGCCCTTTTCGAAATCTTCCCAAGTGCCCAAGCCGGGGGTACATAGAGTGAAGGTTGGTTAAATCCGTTTTCAACGAACCAATTACTAGACTTATTCATTAGTTCTGTAATGTCGTCAGGTTTTAAGCTCAAATGCTCGGCAACATTACGAGACAAAATTAAACTGTGTATGTGATGCCAAAGAGACTTCTTTGACGAACATCTATGGACCCACCCATGTGCAGCTAATTCGCAATCACTTTTCTCCCACTGGCGTAGTTGATCAACCTGTTCTTGTTGCCAATCAAGTCCTGGGACAACAAGCAATGTGACCCGCTTGATTCTAAGTGAAAAGCAAATTTCCAAAATCTCTGCCACCTCGGTCATCGTGTTTGGCATCACATCATGTATGGAAATAAGGGCTTTCATCGGAATGGTCCTTTGTTATCAGGGATTAATTTGAAGTACGTGGTAATATAGATTTATAAAAAAAATCTAACCAATCAGTTATTGCTTTTCCATTAAACTCTCGAACCGCCTGCCAGCTTTTTCGGGCGTGACGATCCCGTTCTTCAAAGCTTTGTCTACAGATGTCAGATAGGACAGAAGTCAAAGATGTTTCTCGAGAAATGGTGAAAATTCCACTGGCTAGCGAAGGCCACTTTGAAATACCGCAACCTTCGCTTGCAATAACAAAACGTTCTCTTGCCAGAGCTTCCAACGCTACAGTACCAAATGTTTCGTATATAGAAGGAAGTAACAAAACATGCGCTGCATCTATTTCTTCACGCACACGTTTGCGAGGAAGCCATCCAAGATATGAAAGGTTTCTATAAGCATTTGCTGCGGTTTGCACCTTGTCCCTCAACGGGCCGTCACCAATAACAGTGAAATGTACTGCAGAAAGTGAATGCACCGCATGCAACAATTCGTTAATGCCTTTTTCTGGCGCTAAACGGCCCACAAAAATAGCCCGATTTATGGCTCCATCAATTGGCTGAATAGGGTGAGTCAAAAAATCTTTGTCCAATGGAGTGGCCATGATTTGCACTGAACGGGCGCCGTTTTGCTTGGCCTTCTGCTCCGCTGTGTCATTTAGCACACCAATTCCAACTGCTTTTTCGCATAGCCGACGGTTTATTATTGAAAGTATATTTTGAAAAGGTCTAGACAACCAGTTTGGCCAGTAAATCGAGAGTAATTGATCGAAATCTGTATGATTCACAACAACGAACGGAATAGCTTTTATCTGAGCATAGCGAAACGCAAAATAGGAGAACATTCCTAGTGAAGGTATCACAATTATGGACGGATCTAACGCGTCCAATTGGTTATAAAGTGTACTTTTTTTGGGCCAAGCTAAGCGTTGTGTTTTATCTCCTGGTAGGGGCAGGGCAAACCTCTCCAAAGTCCGATCTGGTATATCACTTGGCGAGAATAGCTGCGCTGCCCCAACATGCGGCAGAATTTGGGCAAGTAAATCTAAATAAAACGTACCAACACCATTTCGACCGGCAATAGCATCTGAGACGATAGCAATTCGAAGATCAGACCTTCGTGTTTGATCTGTATGTTCAGATAATATATCTTGTGACAAATGTATAACTGATTTTGCAGAATGAGTGTCGGATTGCTTTTTAAGTATACACATCTTCAAAACTATGCCGATGAATTTTTTAATTTTGGTGGTGTATTTGATGGTATTAAGTCCTGACTTTTTAATCCAAAGTCTTGCAACTTATAGAAGTGTTTGGATTTATACGCTTTGGTCTCAACCATAAGGTCTGTAAGACGTATGGTATCCAGATTATTTCTCTGTGGTAGTTCGAAATGACCATATAATACTTCAATGGCCTTATCTGGCGTGCCAACAAGTTCTCTAAAATCGAGTATCAACATACGTGAACCAAGATTGGATGCGTCAACTTTTATCCGACTCTGATAGAGCTTGAGTAGCATAACGAATCTCTTAACGATATGCGGGTCTTTTGCTGAGTATCCAAATATTTTAAGGCCAGAGTGAATGGAACTAAGTTGTGACGGAACAGTCTGCTCCAAATCTCGGTGCATCCCAATAAATTCTGCATCTGGGAAAGTTTTCGCCAAATCACTGACCCACGTTGTGAAACTGGGGTTTTTGGAAAGCAGTCGCTTATCCTCTCCTCTAAAAATCAAATGTCGCTGCACAAGCCCACGATAAGCCGTAAGCAACTTCTTGCGCCTAGTCTCCGTCATGGATGAAAAATCTCCTAAATCCCATGTTGATTTGGAAAAAGGGAACATCAAAAATCGAAGAAAACAACCATCGAAGGGAAGAAGGCCAAGATAATCTTCTTCTGGCTTCGTCAAGTCTATTGGATGAATATTGGCCAACCCAGTACCAAGCCTCATCTGTATCCATTTGATCACTTTAAAAAATAGCCCGCCAACTGCATTATCAACTCGGTACAGTCCCCAAATCAAATATTTCTGGCAAAGTGCGGGTGCAAACAGTAACTCCCACAATGGCATTGAGGTAAAAAGTTCGGTATGACTGGCCATAAAACGATGAGCAGTCGTTGTCCCGCTTCGGGGAAGACCAACAATAAAAAGAGGCTTATCAATAGATACTTTTTTAAGACGTGGAAATAGAATTATATCCAACGCAAAAGCTAACCTATGGATCAAAAATAAAAATGCCAAAAATGATAAGACTACAGCCTTTGTCATGATTGCAAACATATTAACAGTTTTAGTTTGGGAAGGTTTTTTATGCAAAGTCAAGCTAGCCCCTCCTTACCAATTTTCCAAGCATGTACAACTAGGTAACGCAGAACTTGGCAGTAAATTTGTTTTCATCAAAATAAATATATTTAGTAGTTAATTGTAATTAATATTATGAAATTCTAACTGGGTTAGACCAAGCCATTTTGCCGCTACTATCTACTATAGTAATTCTAAACCAATCAGAGGGAAAAGAACTAAGATCGAATTGGGCACATGTTAAATTTGTGCCATTAGAACTTAGAGATTTATTCCCGGCGCCAGAAAGACAAATATGAGAAGCCGGAGAGCATTTGATAGATACTAGATTATTATCTTTCACAAACTCAAATATATCTAAACCTGTTGAAGAATAATAATGGCCAGCTTTTAAAGCTACTAGCAAAGACATCTGATCAAGATTTTCAGAAGCCACCATGACCCAACCACCACCAGCATCATGCATGCGGAAATGTGAATCGTCTGTTGCCGTAAGCAAAACGGGATAATTTTGTTGAAGGAGATAATCCACAACAGCGGTACCGTACCCTCTTGCAGCCTCAATATGACAAGAATGATTATAAATTTCTACGCTATGAGCATGAGCTACTGATAGAGCTTCCTCGGAAGTTAAACTATACCATTCAGGATGAGCAATAGTTACAAATGCACCAGCATTTTTGGCACGCTGAACTAATTCGGGAGCCGTTTCATCATCATTGGCAGATAAGAAATCAAGGGGCAAGCCATTAGCGACTATATGCCAAAGTCCATCATTATCATATTTTTTACCCCGACAATGAATTTCAGCTGATGGAATAGTAATAAAGCTATCTTCGTTTAAATGTCGTGTATCAAGCACGGAAGTAGCGCTGAATGTGCTATCAGTCCAAAGATGGTCTGACAAACAAGTAAAGTTGTATCCCAAAGATTTATATGTTTTTACCACCTCATCTGGTTCTAACACTCCATCCGAGTGAACTGAGTGGCCATGCAGATTGCCTCTAAAATACGGTATCTTTGAAAAAGGGGGCAATAAATCCATAGAAACTCCTGTTTAGATTTTCTACTATTAAATATTTAATGTTTCATAAATATGAAAAATAAATCATTTATAATGAGAAAATTGATGGAATAGGGAAAAGCAATGAGGCAAATATGGGAAGAAGAAGCAAATAAAGCTATAAGGGCAATAAAAAATGAGGAATGGGCAAAGGCAGAAATACATCTAAAAAAAGTTTACAGATTTTCAGACGCACCAATAAGTGTGGGCTATAATCTTGCTAAGGTTTTAGGCTATCAAAATAAAGATAAACAGGCTCAAAAAATACTTGAAAATATCCTTGCCAAAGAGCCAGGATATTTCAACGCTTGCTATGAGTGTGGAATATGCTTTTTGAAACTGGGACAATTTGTAAATTCTTTTAAGATGTTCCAAAAGGCTTTAGTAATAAAAGAAACGGATGTGGATAGTCAGGTAATGGTTGCTCGATTAGCACAGCGTATTGGAAAATATGAGACTGCCAAACAATACTGGCATATACTAATGTCTCACAATAAATACAAAAATGAAGCTTACCTTGGAATAATGAGAGCACGGTTAGAATTAAATGAAGAAAACGCAATAAATGATCTAGTTAACTTATACAAAAATGAAAGTGAAATTTGGCCATTATTAAAAATGGCAACAAGGTCATCAAAAGGCGCTATCCCCTTAAAACTGCATCAAGCGCGATAATTTTTTCTGTACTGACCGCTATCTTTAGACAGTTGAGATTGTACAGTTTTAGTTTCTTGCTGCTCTTTTTCACTCATACTTTTTAATGTTAATTTTAAATCAACCCTTGGCACTGGTATCACTTGAACAACAGGCGTACCTGCTTGCAGTATCCCTTCAAAATCATCATCAATCCAGATGGCGGGAAAATGAACAAGACCTGAGTGGAAGAGATCACAATCGACTTTACCAGTAAGACTATGAAAAGGAAGATCCGGGCGATTAAATGGATGTGTGAAGATTAGTGACCAACCGTCAGGAGGTTGCAATGACCACAAATTCATGAACTTGATAGCAAGATTTCCCTTCATTTTGATTGGAAACCCCGCAAGTTGAGCAGGTTCATGAAAACTAATAGGGCTTCGAATATAAAACTCTTCAGGCAAATTAGGTATATCCCAATTCCAAGTGATATATCCATCTTTGATGATCAAGTCTGCTAATAGAGGCATCATAAAACCATGGCGATAAGCATCTATCACAGGAGGGCAGTGTTTAATTGTTCTAATTGCTTCAGCCCCAATCAAATCACTTTCAACATTTGACTTAGCCTCTTTAAACCAATCAGGAAAAAAAACTTCAGAAAGTTTAGGTTCAGGAATGTACGGTTTTAGTGCAGGATGACAACGAATAATAATTTCAGTTTCAGATTTAGGTTTACTCATCCCTATACTCATCTATCTTTTTTCTGGTAAACAAATGTATAAATAATTGCAAAACCAAGTGTAAAAATAATTATAAATGTTCCTAATGCATTTATAATTGGAGGATGCCCATTAGGATTTCTAACCATAGATCCTATTTCTGTCGCTAATGTGCATGAGCCACCTTTAGCAAACATAGTTGTATTATAATTTTCAACTGATGCAAGAAAGGCTACAACAGCAGAAGATGCTAAAGCCGGGAAAAGAAACGGAAGGGTTATCCGCCAAAACGTTCTTATAGGTCCAGCCCCAAGATCAAAAGCGGCATGTTCAAGTTCATGGGGCTGTCTTTGTAACCTTGCCATAATAATTAACATAGGATAGCTAGAAATAAATGTTGTTTGAGCCATTATAATTGTAAACAAGCCTGCATTTACACCAAAATCTCTCCAGAAAATTAAGGTCGATAGCCCAAGAATAATTCCTGGGGCAAGCATTGGCGATAATAATAACCACCATAAAAACGAATTATATTTTGTATTCAATTTTGTTAAAGTAATAGCACCAGCCATGCCTAAAATGAGTGAAAGTGGAACAACGATGCTAGCCACCGTAAGGGAATTTGCAAAACACCGAATAAAGCGATCGCGATCAAGAGAACGAAGCACATCATCTGATCGTATTACATCCTCACTTGCCCAGTAAAAACTATACCATTTTGCTGTAAATCCTCGCCAATCCGCAACACTTGGTGGAGAATGATCATTAACACTTGCCACCATCAAAAGGATCATAGGTGTAAACAGAAACACCAAAAAAAAGGCTGTATATATGTTTAGTAACTTTGATGATTGATTCATTGCTAAACTCTCATAAAGTCTTTTAGTCTTGCCTGCATTAACCACATAAACATTCCGACGATAACAAAGCAGGTAATAGTGAAGAAAATAGCATACGCAGAGCCGAGGTTACTATTCTGGCTTTCAAAGAATTTATTGTAAATAGTCTGTGTAAACCATTCACTCTGCAGGCCACGCGATATAATCCGGGGAACTGAAAATGCACCTGCAGAAAGCATGAATGTAGCTATACATCCCACAGCAATCCCAGGTTTTGAATGCGGAATAATAACGCGCTTATGTACTTTTAGCATGCTAGCGCCTAAGTCTCTTGCGGCATCAATTTGGTTTCTATCAAGTGTTGACATAACATTATAAATTGGGAAGACCATAAAGAGCATATAGGTATAAACAATTACCAAAAAGACAGTCATAGGATAGCGTTTGAAGGGAATATACTCTTGTGCATTTATATCAATAAACCCAATCCAATCTAAAATTTGATTTATCAGACCATTATTTTCCAGAATGGAAACCCAAGCATATATCCTCATCAATTCTGCTATTGAATAAGGTGTTAATAGTGCAACAAACAGCCAAGCCATCATTTTTGGTCGAGACATCAAAGCCATTTTATAGGCAATTGGATAACAAATAATTAAGGAAAGAAAGGTCGCTAGTATGGCATAAAGAATTGTTGTAACAAGAATGGTAATTGTTATTTGCTGATAAATTACTCCCTCATTCTCATAACGGATATTTAAAATGTTAAGTAGCTGATTTTTAATTTTAATATTTTCTGCATCCTTGACCTCTTCCGTCATTGGAATTGGACTATATTTAAATAATCGTTTGAAGTTCTCTAAATTATAAGTGTTTGTTGCTTTTTCGATTGCTACAACTTTATCAACGGATGTTCTGGCTAACTCGCTTATATTTTCTGCCGTCTTCAACTGCTCAACTAAGGTTGTCTTTTCATCAACATAAAGAATTGGTAAATTGTACCGTGAGGCAAGTGTTTCTTTTGACTCCCCTGTCAATGGAAGATCAGTTCTGCTTCTTTCACATTGAACAATAAATGGCCGTTTATTGTTATTTTGACTATTGTTGGATGTGTTTCCAAAGGATGGTACCGCCATATTCATTGAAGAAGAAGATGACGACATGTTTCCAAATGATGGGGAAGCTAACCCTCCAGACTGTATCGATGATGTATTCTTTTTATTTTCATCAATGATACGATTTAAAATTAATTGGCAAGTATCAGCATCGCTTGCTAAATTTGAAATAATATAAGAGTCAAGTTGACGCTCCGGCCTTACCATTGCCTCCTCTAACACTGATAATTGGGGGCCTACTATCAGTAGTCCGCCCCAGAGGAGGATAAGCACAAAAATTACGCTGCTTAGGATATCTCCAAATGAATTTCTAAGACTTTGCATAATTTTATATCTCGCGTCCAGTGGATGCAAGCTCACCGCATGATACAACACGCGCATTTGAAGATTTGAATGTGAGAATATATTCTTGATTTTCCTTAGGAGAATTCAATATCCCCTCATCATTATAATTATTGTGATGAACAACAATTGTCTGCCCACAAACATTAAAAAAGAGATTTGCAAATGGGCCTTCGAGGTCGCGTCGAGATAACTTTCCGATAAAGGTGTTTGAGTTTTGTCTTGCCCTTTTATTTTTTGAGATGATCAAATGTTCAGGACGAATAAATATTAAAGCATCATCACCCTTTTTTAGGTTATTCATATTTTTACCTCGGAGGTGCCCAAGGGGGTGATCTATAGTAGCGATTGAAACACCATTATCATTAGTTACAGAAATGATTTTTCCCAAAAAATGGTTGCTTTCACCAACAAAACTGGCAACAAAAGATGACTTTGGATATGAATAGATTTCATCTGCGCTGCCAATTTGATCAATCTCGCCTTTATTCATCACCGCAATACGATCAGACATTGTTAATGCCTCGCCTTGATCATGTGTGATGTAAATGAACGTAACACTGGTTTTTTTTTGAATTGAGCGAAGTTCAGTTCGCATGTGCTGGCGTAATTTCAAGTCTAGTGCTGACAAGGGTTCATCAAGTAATAATACGCTGGGTTCAACCGCTAAAGCTCTTGCAACGGCAACGCGCTGTTTTTGACCACCAGATAATTCTGAAGGTTTTTTATTTTCCTGACCGTTTAGCGCAACTAGATCAAGTAATTCCATAGCCTTTTCACGACGAACTGATTTTTGAACGCCGCGAGCTTCCAAGCCAAAAGCAACATTCTCCCAAACACTCATTAATGGAAAAAGTGCAAGATTTTGAAAAATTAATGCAGTGGGTCTTTTATTTGGATGGATTCCATCAACGGGCTCTCCATCAATAAGTATATTTCCTGTTGTTGGTTGAAGAAAACCTGAAACAGTTTTGAGTATGGTTGTCTTACCACACCCAGAGGGGCCTAATATCGAAAAAAACTCACCTGCTTTAATGTGCAAGTCTGTATGCTTAACAGCAGCAAATCCATTTGGATATTTTACTGATATATTGTTTAAATCAATTGACTTACCCGTCATAAGCTTGTTTTCCCACACATCAGCATATTGCCAGAAAGGGGTTAATTACCCCTTTCTGGCAAATGAGATTTAAGCATTAGTGATGATTTCTACAAATTCATTTCGAACTGGTGTGAAGTGGGGAACATCAGCTTGCCACCACCACATATTTGAAAGGACATCTTCACGATAGACTTCATTAAACTGACGCTTAAATTCATCTGATGCAAAATCTGCTGCACCCACGACCGCAGAATTATAGCCAGTATTATTTGCAAACATGCCACCAACTTCAGGCTGAAGCATGAAATTAATGAATGCATAGGCTTGATCTGTGTTTTCTGCACCACTAAGAATACCCATAGAATCTAACCATGTAATTATCCCTTCTCTTGGGGCACGGAATACAAAATCGCTATTTTCACGATTTAAGAGAAGGCCGGTCGTGTCCCAAGTTTGCCCAATAGCACAATTAGCTTCTGAAAATGCGGAGCTTGCTTCGGTAGCGTTATTCCAAAATGCACCAAAATTATCCTTATGTTCAAGAATAAATTTGGTGACATCACCCCATATACGGCGTGCCTCATCTTCTGATTTATAAACATCAAGCATACGATTTGATGGAACTTTGCCAATAGCATCTAGGTAAAGTCCGGTTCCCATTAGAACAGATTTTTGCCGGAATGCTGCCGCTCCTTTTGCCTCTGGTTTCCATAGATCACCATATGACAGATCACTGTCGGATATATTCATTTTTGAGCGGTTTAGAGTTATACCTTCGGTTCCCCAATCAAAAGGAAGCAAGACTTGTTTGCCATTGAATGTACCCCCAAGAGCAGCAGAATCTCTTAAGAATGAAGGAATTATAGCATCTACATTTACCTTGTTCATATCGAGCATCTTCAAATAGATACCATTAGGAGCACTGGCATTGGTATAACCTTGGCTATTAGTAATTGAAGGGAATATCACATCAAACCCTTTTCCTGCATTTGCTTGAATTGTGCTTTCTGCTTCATCGTTTGAACCATAAGTGGTTAGTTCTAAGTTGATGCCAGTATCTTTTTCAAACTTGTCAGCGATGTTTGGCTGTATATAGTCACCCCATGCAATAACCTTCACAGACCCCGAAGAAGAAAGCGCATCATGCGCTTTAAGAATGAAGGGAGTTGCTAAAATTGTTGAAGCGCTAGCAATAAAATGACGACGGTTGATAGCCATGATTTAATCCTCATAAAAAAATTAATGATCAGTCCTTATGAGGACTTAATATTAATTTATTATTAAAAAAAATTTTCAATTAAATGAAATTTTTCAACATTATCTGGAGTTTTTTTTCATCATAAGAAGACTATTTAAAATTAATTATGCGTACCCACTTTTACAAAAAAGCAAGTCTTAAATTATTTTAAAATTATGAAATAAGGGTGTATATTCAGTTTTGCAAATATTTAAACTTGTATCGTGGAAACTAGAGTTAATTGGGGGTAAAAAACATAGTAGGTAAGTTTCCAGTCTGCGCATTAATTTAAACCCACTTTTTAATGGTAGGGTCTTGAACAAATCCTGCCCCCGCAACC
>MDTB01037665.1_pt1 | contig 10428 bp, 8 predicted proteins | sample 811161 | NCBI WGS metagenome assembly MDTB01 (sample SAMN05326650, study PRJNA326480) | marine metagenome | isolation source: seawater | place: Mediterranean Sea | collected 2009
TTAACTATTCCAAAGTGGGTTGAAAGGCCCACTTTTTTTTATCTTATGAAAAATATTGAAAAAAATATAAGAAATCTTTTGCCAGATGGAATTTTCCTTTTGGAGCTAGATTTAAAAGAAAAATCAAGTTTCCTTCGTCTCGTCGTTGATGGTGTCAAGCATGTATCTATCCAGGATACTACTGTGATTACCAAAAGGGTAAAAAATATGGAAGAAATAAATTCTCTTTTTTTAGATGGCTACCGATTAGAGGTTACTACTCCTGGTATTGGAAAAAAATTGATTCACTCTTTTCAGTACAAGAAATTCCTTTTTAAAAAATTAGAAATTACCCTCAACAGCAATAAAGGTAACAGTTGTTTAGATGCTGAACTTATTGATGTTAGTGACCATGGTATTAAAATCAATGAAAACGGTAACCTTCTAGCACTAAAGTATGATGAGATTTTTTCCGCTAAACCTAAAATTAAATTTTAATAATTTTTGATGGAGTTTTTATGATTAATAAAGATTTGATTGAAGTATTTTCCGAAATTGCAAGGGAAAAAAATGTTGAGAGATCCCAACTCGCTTCAATCATAGAAGAATTATTTCTTTATGTTATTGAAAAAGAATATGGGGACTCATCAAATTATAGTTGTATTGTGAATATTGATAAGGGGGAAATTGAAATATATGCCGAAAAAACTATTGTTGATGAAGTTGACGATTATAAAGTGGAGATAACCCTTAAAGATGCAATAGAAAAAGAGCCAGAGGCTGCTGAAGATTTAGAAATAGGAGATATTTTTGTTGAGGTAATTGACCCTAGGCTTTTCGGTAGAAGATTAGTAGTAACTGCGAAACAGTTTTTTGCCCAAAGGCTAAGGGATGTTGAAAGGAATTATATTTATGATGATTATTCAAATCGCATCGGCGAAATTGTTATTGGTGTAGTTCACCAGATACAACGTGATAGCATTTACGTTAATATTGAGCAGGCAGAACTTAGGATGCCAAGAAGTGAACAGATACAAACGGAAAGATACAGAAGAGGTGATACCATACGGTGTGTTATAAAATCAGTAGAAATTACGCCAAAAGGTCCTGACATAGTAGTTTCTAGGAGCGATAATCACTTTCTTTACAAGCTTTTTGAAATGGAGGTACCTGAGGTTGAGGATGGAATAATTGAGATTACATCTATCGCTAGGAGTCCAGGTAGTCGCGCGAAAATCATTGTTAAATCTAATGATAGGAGAATTGATCCAGTAGGGGCTTGCGTTGGGATGAGAGGCAGTAGAATTCAATCAATAGTTCGAGAGTTAAATAATGAAAAAATTGATATTGTAAATATGAGCGATCAACCTGAGATTCTTATAACCAGAGCACTCTCTCCAGCAAAACCGCTGCAATTATACATAGATGATGAACGAAATAATTGTATTGCACTTTTTGAAGATGAAAACCTTGATTCTGCAATAGGAAGGAATGGAACTAATATTAACTTAGCTTCAAAAATCACTAATTACACTATCGATGCATATGGAGTAAAACAATATTCAAGAATGCAAGAAGATCAAAAAAAGCTTCTCAGTGATATAGATGGAGTAGATTTAAAAGTCACTAACGTACTGGTTTCGGAAGGCGTGGAAGTAGTTTCAGATTTATTGGATGCTGACCCCGAAACCTTATTAAAGAATCCAAATATTGACGATCAGCAGCTGGATTTGTTGTATGATTCAGTTCAGTTGTTTATTGAACGTGAAATTAAAGAAGAAGGTTTAGATGATCTGTATGATGAAACCGCAGAACTAAAGAGAGGAGAAAACAAGATAAAATTCGATGACAATTCTGAAAATCTTCATGGTGATTCTGAAGAATAATTGAGTGGATTCTAAAGTTTAATACAAAATGGCAAAAACGAGAATATTTCAAATAGCAAAAGATCTTAATATTTCACATACCGAGATCATATCTTTTTTAAAATCGAAAGATATAAAAATTTCGAGTCACATGTCGCCTGTCGATGAAAAGACCTATCAGATTATCCTCGAAGAGTTCTCAAAAGAGAAAGAGGTTGTCGACAGATATAGAAAAGAACAAGTTAGGAAAGAAATTCATGACACAAGATTAAAGGAGAGGCAAAGTAAAGGTCAAAAGCTTGAATTATTATCTCTTGAAAAACAAAGAAAAATAGAAAAAGAGGAAAGTTTAAAAAAGAAAAATCTCGATAAAAAGATTTCTTCCAAAGAAAAGAAACTACAAAAAGAAGATATTCAAAAAGAGCTAACTGATAAAAAAGAAACCGATAAAAGCAAGAATGAAAAAATAAAATCCTCCCCTAGATCACAAAAAGACGATTCTGATAGCAAGATTAAAGGGATTAATAAAAAGTTTAAAAGGAATAGAAAACTCCGCACAATAGATATTAAAAATATTCAATCTGAAATAAGTAAAGGAACAATTAGAACCCCAGATGCGAATAAAACAAGAACCAGTACAGCCACCTCCGCACCAAAGTCAGTGAAAAATAAGGTCAAAGGTATTTTGGCTAAAATGGAAACAAAGACTAAAAAGAAAACATATAAAAAATTAAAAAAGATTGATGAAAAGCCAGCGGATGATGTTGGAAAAAAACCAGATATTCAAATAGCCGAGTTTTCCAGTGTCGAAGAATTATCTAAGATTTTAGAAGTTACGCCTAGTGAAATCATTCAAACCTGTATTGAGCTAGGAATGTTAGTAACCAAAAACCAAAGACTAGATTGGGATTTAATTGAATTATTGGCTGATAATTATGGATTTTTAGCTGAAAAAATTTCTAATGCTGGAGATGACTTATTGTCGCTTGATGACAGTGAAGATGATTTGAAAAATGCTAAGCCAAGAGCTGCTATTGTTACAGTTATGGGACATGTTGACCACGGCAAAACGAGTCTCCTAGATTATATCAGAGATACAAATGTTGCTAGTGGTGAATCTGGCGGTATAACTCAACACATAGGTGCCTATAAAGTTATATACAATAAAAGTACGCTGACCTTTTTAGATACACCTGGACATGAGGCGTTTACTGCGATGAGAGCAAGGGGGGCGCAAGTTACGGATATAGTGGTTTTAGTAGTTTCTGCTGATGATTCTGTCATGCCTCAAACAATAGAAGCCATAAATCATACTAAAGCCGCTGAAGTTCCTATGATTATAGCAATAAATAAAATGGATAGACCTGGAGCTGATGCGGAAAAGGTAAGGCGTGAATTATCAGACCAAGATGTCTTGACTGAGAGCTGGGGCGGGAAAATTCAGGATGTTGAAATTAGCGCAAAAACCGGATTAGGGATAGATGAATTGATGGATAGCCTTCTGTTAGAAGCAGAAATCTTAGACTTAAAAGCCAATCGGGATTGTAACGCTATGGGAACGATAATTGATTCAAGGCTAGACCGCGGATTAGGACCAGTCGGTACAGTTCTAGTTCAAAAGGGAACCTTGAAAATAGGTGATCCATTTATATGCAATGATTATTCTGGCAAGGTAAAATCTATAGTAAATGACAATGCAAATAAATTAGATAATGCTTTTCCTTCCGATGCAGTTCAGGTACAAGGATTTGAACAGGTCCCTCAAGCTGCAGATATTTTTGCTGTGGTTAATGATGAAAAAAGTTTAAAAAGAATATCCTCGGACAGGCAAAGAATTAGCAGAGAAATAGATCAAAAGAAAATTTCTTTTTCATTAGATCATATGTCATCGTTAATAAAAGAAGGAAATATAAAAATTTTACCTGTAATTATTAAGGGCGATGTCGATGGTTCTTTAGAAGCCTTAGCTGAAACCTTAGAAAAGCTTAATAATAAAGAAGTTGCCATTAGAGTTATCCATAAAGCCGTTGGAATGATTACAGAATCTGATGTACTTCTTGCAGAGGCCTCAAAAGCAGTAATTATTGGTTTTCATGTTCAGGTTACATCCAATGCTAGACTTCAAGCTAAACAAGCTGGAGTAGACATACGTAATTACACAGTTATTTACAATGCGGTTGAAGAATTAAAAATGGCCCTTGAGGGTTTACTTGATCCCGATATGATAGAAAGTAGCTTAGGTAAAGCAGAGGTTTTAACCCAATTTAAAATTCCAAAAATTGGATTTATAGCAGGATGCAAAGTAGTTGAAGGTTTTGTAATTAGAAATAGCAAAGCAAGAATTGTTCGAGATGGCGAGGTTATATTTGAAGGTCTAGTTAATTCATTAAAGAGACATAAGGATGATGCCCGTGAAGTTAAAGAGGGTTTGGAGTGTGGAATCGGCGTAGATGGAATTAAAAAGTTTAATGAAGGTGATATAATTGAGATCTATGAAATTAAAGAGGTAAAACGAACCTTAGGTTAAATTTGAACAATAATAAACCGTATAGTCGCCTTGAAAGAATCAATAACCAGATTCTAAGTATAATTGGCGATGCTTTTATAGAAAGAATGCCCTCATCTGAATTTGGTCTTTTAACGATTTCAAGGGTTAAGGTGTCTTCCGACTTAAGGAATGCAGATATATTCTACACGGTCTTTAATCCCCAAAAAACCAAGAAAGAATTGAATATAGCTATAAATAAGAAAAGGAAATTCTTTAGGAAAATACTAAGTATAAAAATGCAAACTAAAAATATCCCAGATTTATCTTTTTATTATGATGACACTTTTGAATATCAAAATCATTTAAATGAATTATTTAAAAAAATAAATATTAAATGATTCTAAATGTATATAAACCGATTGGTTTTACTTCTTCTGATGTTGTAAAAAAAATAAAAAATATTTTAAATGTAAAAGTAGGACACGGCGGCACACTTGATCCATTTGCGGAAGGTGTTTTGATAGTAGGCACTGGTCCTGATACTAAGCGGTTAGCGGAATTTTCCAGTAAAGATAAAACATACATCGCAACTCTGGTACTTGGAAAGACTACTGATACCTTAGACCCAGAAGGGGAAGTTAGCATCATAAAAAAAATTCCAAACCTTTCTGAACTTAAAATAAAAAAAATAATGAAAAAATTCTTAGGTGAAATTTATCAGACCCCTCCGATGTATTCAGCGAAAAAAATAAATGGTGTCAGATTATATAAATTAGCTAGAAAAAATATAACAATTGAACGCAAACCAATAATTGTTAAAATTTTGTCGTTGGAGCTCTTATCGTATGATAAACCTGAGTTAAAATTTAAGGTTTCATGCTCTAAGGGAACATATATTCGAACATTGGGACATGATATTGCTCAAAAACTTGGGACAGTAGGTTATTTAAATAAACTAGTAAGAACGAATATTGGAGATTGTGATATTAAAGATTCTCTTAAAATTGAAGAAATAAAAATTAAATGCTAATCATTAGGAAATTTGAAGACCTAGAAGAAATAAAATCATCTGTTGTCACCATAGGTTCTTATGATGGTTTGCATATCGGACATTTAGATATTCTAAAAAAAACTATTTCGTATTCAAAAAAACTTAAGTATCCTTCCATTTTAATTACTTTTGAACCTCATCCTAAACAAGTATTAGATCCAAATTTAAATGATGGGTTTTTAATAACATCCTTTGATGATAAAATGACACTTATAAAAAAAGCAGGTATAGATTTTGTTTTTATAATTACATTTAATAAAAATTTCTCTGAGATGACCGCTCAAAAATTTTTGGAGGACATTATAAAAAAAAGTTTTAATCCAAAAGCTATCGTTGTTGGTTACAACCATCATTTTGGATTTAATCGGACGGGTAATTCTCAATTTTTGAATAAATTTTGTTCTAGTAATGACATTATACTTGATGTTGTCAATCCTATTAAAAATAAAGGGAAAACCGTTTCTAGCTCGTACATAAGAGCTTTAGTTAGGTCAGGAAAAGTAAGTAGTATTAAATATTTCCTTGGTCGTTTTTATGGATACAATGGAACTATCTGCAAGGGTTCGGGTAGGGGGTCAAAACTGGATTTTCCAACAGCTAATATTGTTTCTTCTGAAAAAATGCAAATAATGCCCATGGAAGGGGTTTATTTTGTTTCAATAAGCATTGTTGGACTTGAATTATATGGAATGTGTAACTTCGGTACTAGACCCACCTTTAAAGAAAACGATCTTATTATGGAAGTTAATATTTTCCATAAGTTTAGTCACGATCTCTATGGGAAAAATATAAGGATAAAGTTTCTAGTAAAAATTCGAGATGAAGTTGCGTTTAAATCGTCAGAAGAGTTAAAGAATCAGTTAATTAAGGATAAGAATAAATGCTTATCTTTGCAAAAAGAATACGATTAGGAGATTAATATGTCTATTTCTAGAGAAGAAAAAAAAGAAATCATCACAGAGCTTGGAAAAAATGAAGTAGATTCAGGTTCCACTGAGGTCCAAGTTGGTATTATGACCCATCGAATTAGGGTTTTAACAGAACACCTCAAGTCTAATAAAAAAGATCGCCATACCAGGAGAGGATTAGTAAGACTAGTCTCAAAAAGAAAAAAATTGTTGAAATACTTAATTAAAAACAGTCCCAATTCATATGTAGAGCTAATTAAGAAATTGGGAATTCGTGGTTAAATAAATTTTAGATAAAAGAAAGAAAAACAATACAATGATAATCAAAGAACGTGAAATCGCAGGAAAACTAATGCGATTAGAAACAGGTAAGGTAGCAAGGCAGAGCAATGGCTCAGTTATGGTTACTTACGGTGAAACAATAATTTTAGTTGCTGTTAATTCTGCAAAAGAAGAGAAAGAAGGTATAGACTTTTTCCCTCTCCAAGTGGAATACAGAGAAAAGCACTATGCTGGCGGAAAGATACCAGGTGGGTTTTTTAAACGTGAGGCTAGGCCCGGAGAACATGAGGTTTTAACTAGCAGACTTACTGATAGACCTCTCAGACCCCTTTTCCCAAAAGGGTTTAAGAAAGAAACTCAGGTCATAATAACCGTTCTGCAAAGTGACGGTCAAAATATGGCGGATGTTCTGGCGGCGGTAGGAGCTTCGGCTGCCCTTATGAATTCGACAGTTCCATGGAACGGGCCCATAGCCTCAGTTAGGGTAGGAAGAATTAATGATAGCTTTGTTATTAATCCGACAAGGAATGAGCAGTTAAAGTCTGATATGGAACTTATAGTATCAGGAAATAAGGAAACCATTGTTATGGTCGAAGGAGAAGCCAGAGAAGTCTCAGAAACAATAATTTTAGATGCTTTGAAATTCGCGCACCGAACTATCCAAGACATAATTGAATTACAGATGGATTTGATTAATGAAATTGAGATAGAGAAAGATGAGTTTGTAGTTAAAAAACCTAATGAAGCACTGGTTTCTGCAGTGAAAGAAAAAATTGGTGACAAGATAATTGAAATTGTGTCCATTACTGATAAAATTAAAAGAAATGATCAAAAAGCAAATTTAATTTCTGAAACAGTGAATAGCCTATTAGAAAAATATCCTGAAGATGAGACTAATGTAAAAATAATTTTAGAAGATATGTTTAAAAACCAATTTAGGGAAGCTATTTTGTCGGGCAAAAAAAGAAGCGATGGCAGAGATACAAAAGACATAAGGGATATCACTATTGATCCAAACTTTTTATCCAGAGCTCATGGATCAGCACTCTTCACAAGAGGGGAAACACAAGCGCTTGTGGTTACAACGTTAGGCTCCAAAAGTAGTGAACTCATAATGGATACAATGGATGAGGACTACAAGAAAAACTATTACCTCCATTACAATTTTCCACCCTTCTGTGTAGGTGAGGTCGGTAGAATTGGTTTTACCAGCAGGCGAGAAATTGGGCACGGTAATCTAGCCCAGAGGGCTATTAAGCCAGTCCTCCCTGAATATGATGACTTTCCATACACAATAAGAATCGTTTCCGAAATAATGGAATCTAATGGCTCTTCATCCATGGCATCTGTTTGTGGAGGATCTCTTTCTCTAATGAGTGCAGGCGCTAATCTTAAAGGTCACGTTGCTGGGATAGCAATGGGTCTTATAACTGATGGAGAAAGAAATGCTATTTTAAGTGATATTCTTGGGATGGAAGACCATCTGGGTGACATGGACTTCAAGGTTGCTGGAACCGCTGATGGTATTACTGCAATTCAACTAGATCTGAAGATTGCCGGGATTTCATTTGATTTGCTAGAAGAAGCTTTATCTCAAGCTAAAGATGGTAGATTGCACATATTAGATAAAATGAATTCAGCATTGCCCAGTGCAAATGATATTAGTCCTTATGCCCCTAGAATAATTTCTCTGAATATTAATCCAGAAAAAATTGGTGCGTTGATTGGGCCTGGTGGAAAAAATATTAAAAAAATTATTGAAGATACGGAATGTGAAGTTAATGTTGATGATGATGGTCTTGTTACTATTGCCGGGAGCAATACTGAAAAGTGTAATGATGCGATCGAAATGGTAAAGGCGATAACATTTGAGCCTGAAGTAGGAGATGAATTTGACTCAAAAGTTACTAAAATTATGGATTTTGGCGCTTTTGTAGAGTTCGTACCTGGGAGAGAAGGGTTAGTCCATATATCAGAGTTAGAGTATAGAAGAGTCGAAAAAGTTGCTGACGTTCTTTCAGTTGGAGATCCAGTAAGAGTAAAACTCATTAAAATCGATAATCAAGGAAGACTTGATTTCAGTAGGAAAGCCTTACTGGAAAAACCTGAAGGATGGGAAGAGCGAAGACCCAGAAGTAAAAGAAATTTTAAAAAAGGAAATAGCAGGCCGTTTTCAAAGAATAATTAGTTATATTATTTTTCTGTTATAAATCCTATGTTAGTTTAATCGCTCATTAGGTTTTCTTAATTTTACTGGCAGAGCCAAATGAGACCAGAAATTTCTACCCACTATATAAATAGGAAACCTTCTTCGATAAGGTCAGCTCAGATATCTTTCAAAAGAAGGTCCGATAATGAATCTATCGTACCAATAAATCTAGCGATTGGTAACGTTTCACTTCCAATGCATCCAGCAATGGTAAGTCGAATGAAAAGCCTTAAAAATAACAACTCTCCATTTTCCGATGGCGTACTTAGATATACCTCCTCAGCTGGAAATGAAGAAACAGTAAAAGCTTTTTTAAATATCATTTCATATGAAGGCGTCAATACTTCAAAACTTCATTGTCTTATTACTGATGGTGGCTCTCAAGCTATGGAAATAATGCTTTTAGGAGTTTGCGGTACTTCAGAAAAAAGACCAATTATGTTACTAGACCCAGCATATACTAACTATCTAGAATTTTCTAAGAGACTTTCAGTTCCTATTATATCACTTTCAAGATCCATAAATAATAATGGGAACTTTAATACGTTGAATTTTGAGGCAATTAGTAATTTGGTAAAATCTAAGAAACCAAATGGATTAGTTGTCATTCCATACGATAATCCAACTGGACAATTCATTAATCAAACAGATTTAATAAAGTTAGCAACCATATGTGTTAAGAATAAAATTTGGCTTATCAGCGATGAGGCATACAGACAATTATATTACGACGGGGGACCATCTTCCTCTATTTGGAAAATCACAAATAAAGAGGTTCCGAATATTGATGGTTTTAGAATTAGTATTGAGTCAGCTTCCAAAGTTTGGAATGCTTGCGGATTGAGAATTGGAGGTTTAGTTACCGATAGTAATTTATTTTATACTAAATCTGTTTATGAATATACAGCTAATCTTTGCGCAAATTCGCTAGGCCAGTATATTTTTGGTGCATTAGCTGATATTTCTCATGAAGAAATAGGTCTTTGGTATTCCAAGCAAAGAGAATACTATCTACCCTTAATGCATTCTATGAGAGATTCATTTATTAAAAAAATCCCAGGCGTTTTAGTTAGTAAGCCATCTGCTGCAATATATTTAATCATCGATTTTAAAAATATCTGTAGTCCTAAATTTGATGCCAATGATTTTATACAATTTTGCGCTAAACAAGGATGCGTCAAGTACAGAAATGATAATTATACTTTGTTCTTTGCTCCTCTAAATGAATTTTATTCTAGTATTAATACAGTTAAAACTCAAATAAGAATTGCTATGGTTGAGAGGCTTAAATATTTGAAACTTGCTCCTTTAATATTATCAGAATTGTACGAAGAATATTCAAAACTTATTTCTTAATGTTCTTGAATAAAGCAACCTTTTTAATTAATTTAAAGAATAACTTTAAATAATCGACCATGCCTGAGCTTAGACCGAAAGTAAAAAAATTATATTATTCCATTGGAGAAGTGAGTAAACTAACTGATCTCAAAGCCTATGTCCTTAGGTATTGGGAAACCGAGTTTACTCAGCTTAATCCCCCTAAAAATAGGGCCGGGAATCGTACCTACAGGCAACGTGATATTGACGTTATTATCAAGATTAAAAACCTTTTGTATGATAAAAAGTATACCATTGAAGGGGCGAAA
>MDTB01189061.1_pt1 | contig 10428 bp, 8 predicted proteins | sample 811161 | NCBI WGS metagenome assembly MDTB01 (sample SAMN05326650, study PRJNA326480) | marine metagenome | isolation source: seawater | place: Mediterranean Sea | collected 2009
GAATATTCAAAAACCATCCATATCTCCAGCTGCAAGGAAGATGGCAACTGAAGCTAAAATAGATTTAGATAAGATTGAAGGTTCAGGAAAACATGGTGTTATTTTAAAAGAAGATATTATGGGTTTAATGGGTTCTAAACCATCTCCTTCTGAGAGAAAAATTAAACATGGCCCTGAAGAAAGAATTAAAATGACAAGATTGAGATTAACGATTGCTAAAAGATTAAAAGAAGCCCAAGAAAATGCAGCAATGTTAACGACCTTTAACGAAGTTGATATGAGTGAAGTAATTTCTATGCGAAATCAATATAAAGAAGAATTTCAAAACAAATATGCAGTAAAATTAGGTTTTATGTCATTTTTTGTTAAAGCTAGTGTTATAGGACTTAAAAATTTTCCATCTATAAACGCAGAAATACAAGGTGACGAAATAGTTTATAAAAATTATTATAATATAAGTATAGCTGTTGGAACCGATAGAGGTTTAGTTGTACCAGTGCTTAGAGAAACGGATGAAATGTCATTTGCAGACATTGAAAAAAATATTGGCATATTGGGAGAGAAGGCTCGTAGTGGAAAAATCGCTATAAATGATTTACAGGGAGGGACTTTTACTATTACGAACGGTGGAATATATGGTTCGATGTTGTCAACACCAATACTTAATCCACCTCAATCAGCTGTCTTAGGAATGCATAATATAGTTCAAAGACCTATTGTTGTTGATGGAAATATTGAGGTCAGACCTGTTATGTATTTAGCTTTATCATATGACCATAGGATAATAGACGGAAAAGAAGCAGTTTCCTTTCTAAAAATAGTAAAAGAGTCTCTTGAACAACCAAAGAGGCTTTTCCTTAACATCTAGCAATGGAAAATAATTTTGATGTAATCATAATTGGCGGAGGACCAGGCGGTTATGTTTGCGCTATAAGAGCAGCACAACTTGGTCTTAAAACTGCATGCATAGAGTCTAGAGGTGCATTGGGAGGCACCTGTCTTAACATTGGATGCATACCATCAAAAAGTTTATTAAATTTGTCTGAAAATTTTCACAAGGCAAAAAATGATTTTAATCAACAAGGCATAGAAATTAGTGATATAAAATTAAATATAGACAAGATGATGTCTAACAAAAACAAATCAATTCAGATTTTGACTAAAGGGGTAGAGTTTTTATTTAAAAAAAATAAAGTTACTTATATAAAAGGAAAGGGTGTTCTTTTTTCCAAAGAGGATGTTATTGTTTATAGCAATAATAAAAAAGAAAATTACAAAGCTAAAAATATTGTAATTGCCACCGGTTCAGACGTAGCTTCTTTACCAGGCATAGCAATAGATGAAAAAAATATAATTTCTTCTACAGGCGCACTGTCATTAAACAAAGTTCCAAAAAAATTAGTAGTAATCGGAGGAGGCTATATTGGCTTAGAGATGGGCTCTGTTTGGTCAAGACTTGGTGCTGAGGTTACTGTTATTGAATATTTAGATTGTATTACCCCCGGTATGGATCGAGAGATTTCCAAGGAATTTCAAAAAATTTTAAACAAACAGGGAATTAAATTTAAATTAAATTCAAAAGTAAATTCAGTAAAGAATCAAAATAATTCTGTTTTGATAAAATTTACTGATAATAAAACCTCAAAAAATGAAACAATCGAAGCTGATAAGGTTTTAGTTTCTGTTGGAAGAAAAGCTTATACAGAAGGATTAAACCTATCAAAAATTGGTATTAAAAAAGACAAAAAAGGTAGAATTGAAGTCAATGAAAAGCTACAGACATCAGTAAACAATATATATGCAATAGGAGATGTTATTAAAGGTCCAATGCTTGCGCATAAAGCAGAAGACGAAGGCGTAGCTGTTGCAGAAATCCTAGCTGGTCAGGCAGGTCATGTAAATTATGATATAATTCCTGGTGTTGTTTATACATCTCCCGAAGTAGCAACAGTTGGAAAAACAGAAGAACAACTAAAATCTGAAAACAAAAATTACAAAGTAGGTAAATTCCCCTTTCTTGCAAACTCAAGAGCAAAGGTAAATAATGAAACAGAAGGATTTGTAAAAATTTTAGCTGATAGTAATACGGATAAAGTTTTAGGTGTGCATATTATTGGGCCTCATTGTGGTGATATGATTGCAGAGATGGCGTTGGCTATGGAATTTGGTGCAAGCGCAGAGGATATTGCTCGAACTTGCCATGCCCATCCAACGCATACTGAGGCAATTAAAGAGGCAGCTTTGGCTGTTGATAAAAGACCAATTCATTTTTAAATAAAAATATTTCAACTACTATTGTTTTATGAAAGCACAAGTTTTGCTGCCTAAAATTTTTAACTTCCCTTTTACCTATAATGCAAAAGAGGTTAAGACTAAAATTGGAGATTTAGTCGAAGTTCCATTTGGCTCAAAAAAAGAATTAGGAGTTATTTGGAAAAATGCTTACTCAGAACCTAAAAATATAAAAATTAAAGATATCATTAAAAAAACTAACTTTTCCATTGATATAAAATTAGTAAAATTTGTTGAGTGGTTCGCAGCCTATAATATGGTTTCAATTGGTCTCGTATTAAAGATGGTAATAGGAAATGCTGATAAATTTATAAAAAAAAAAGAAGAATTAATTAAAAATAAAAAGATAAAGTCAAAAAAATATTTTTTAAACAAAGAACAGCTATCTGCACTTAAATTTTTGGAAAGTGTAAATAATAAGTTTGACGTTTCTGTTTTGCAAGGCACAACCGGATCAGGTAAAACATTGGTTTACTTTGAAAGAATTAGAAAAATTATACAAGAAAAAAAACAAGCCTTGATTTTACTACCTGAAATATTTTTAACAAATGAATTTAAATTACGTTTTGAAAAATTTTTTGGTATTGAACCTGCAATTTGGCATTCAAAAATAACTCCCAAACAAAAAAGAATAATATGGAAGGGAATTATAAATAATAAGATACAAATAGTTATTGGAGCAAGGTCATCATTATTATTACCTTTTAAAAAACTTGGAATTATAATTGTTGATGAAGAACATGATACGTCTTACAAGCAAGACGAAGGAGTAATTTATAATGCAAGGGATATGGCAATCTCTAGAGCAAATTTTGAAAAAATTCCTATTCATTTAGTTACCTCAGTTCCATCGATTGAAACTTATAATAATATTCAAAATAAAAAGTATAGACACTTTAAGATTTTTAAAAGATTTAAAGATAATCCATTACCAAAAACTAGACTTGTTAATATGAATTTAAATAAAATAAAAAATAATTTTATAGCAACCGAAACTATTGAGTTGGTAGATAGATACTTAAAAAAAAAGGAACAGGTTCTTTTTTTTATTAATAGAAGAGGATTTGCGCCATATCTAATTTGTAAAAAATGTGGCTTTAAACATATTTGTCCCAGTTGTTCTATGTATTTGACTTTTCATAAATTGAAAAACAAAGCTATTTGTCACCACTGTTCTCACGAAAGACAAATAAAATCTAAATGTAAAAAAGAAAATTTTTGTGATTTTATAATGTACGGACCGGGAGTAGAGAAAATTTTTGAAGAAGTTAAAGCAATATTTCCAAATAAAAGAATTAATATTTTTTCAAGTGATTATATGAAAAAAAAAAGTGAAACTGAAAACTTGTTTAAAAAAATTAATGAAAATAAAATTGATATTTTAGTTGGTACACAAATGATTTCAAAAGGTTTTAATTTTCCCAAATTGAATTGTATAGTTGTTATAGATGCTGATTTCTCTGGAAGAGGTTTTGATTTACGTACAACTGAAAAAAATATTCAATTATACCATCAGCTAAGTGGCCGCGCTGGAAGATTTAGCTCAGAGTCATTAATTGTTTATCAAACTTTAACTCCACAAAACACAACACTAAATGAGTTGATTAAAAATAGATCAGAAGATCTCCTTAGAAATGAATTGACTTTAAGAAAAGAAAATAAATTACCCCCATTTATAAGATTAATAGCAATAATAATCTCTTCAAAAAAACATGATTTAAGTTTGAAAGGCGCAAGGGAAATAAAAAATAAATTAAATCAAATAAGTGGCATAGAAATTTTGGGACCGATAGACTCACCATTATTAAAGATTAGAAAGTATTATCGATCAAGACTTTTAATTAGATTTAGCATTCAAACACTTATGCAAAAAAAAATTACAAATTTACTCAATAAGCTCAAAATATCATCAAAAATTAAACTTACGGTTGATGTAGATCCAGTTAATTTTGCTTAAACTCAAAATTGGTAACTTGATCAACTTATACTCTTATGATACCAAACCTCCATATTTCACTATAAATTCAATAGCTAAAAATGAGTACAAATAAATCTTTTTCAACTGAAACGTCAGAAAGGTATTCGCGTGCTCTTTTTGAGGTGGCAAATGAGCAAAAAGAATTAGATAAAATTGAAAGCAATGTTAAGAATTTCCAACTACTTTATAATTCTAGCACTGAGATTAAAAATTTTATACAAAACCCCACACAAAGTATTAATACTCAAAATAGTTTCGTTAACCTATTGGGAGAAAAATTAGAATTTTCTAAAAATTTGAAAAATTTTTTTTTATTATTAATTCAGAAAAGAAGAATATTCTTTGTAAAAAAAATTTTTGAAAGCTTTTTAAGATTTTGTTCTAAAAAAAGAGGAGAAGTAAAAGCTTCATTAATTTCCTCAAAAGAATTATCCCAAAATGAATTAGATGAAATAAGCAAAGATTTATCAAAGTCAATGGGGTCAACTATTAAATTTGATTATAAAGTGGATAAGGATTTAATTGGAGGATTAAAGCTGCAACTAGGAAGTTTTATGATCGACACTTCCATTAAGAATAAATTAAAAAAATATGAACAAGCAATGTTAGAGAACTAAAATGACTATTAATCCATCAGAAGTTACAAAATTATTAAAAGATCAAATAAAAAATTTTGGAGAAAAAGCTGAAGTTTCAGAAATAGGAAAAGTTTTATCTGTAGGAGATGGAATTGCACGAGTTTATGGATTAGATAATGTGCAGGCTGGTGAAATGGTTGAGTTTGACGACGGATCTAAGGGAATGGCTTTAAATTTAGAAAAAGATAACGTTGGTGTAGTTATTTTTGGCGATGACAGAAAAATAAAAGAGGGTGACACAGTTAAAAGAACGAATGCAATTGTAGATGTTCCAATTGGTAAAGAACTTTTAGGCAGAGTAGTTGATGGATTAGGAAATCCAATTGATGGGAAAGGAGCACTGTCAGTTAAAAATAGAAAACGTGTTGAAGTAAAAGCACCTGGAATTATCCCAAGACAATCTGTAAATGAGCCAATGCAAACAGGTTTAAAATCTATAGACTCTCTTATACCCATAGGAAGAGGGCAACGTGAATTAATTATTGGCGATAGACAAACTGGAAAAACTGCAGTTGCAATTGATGCTATCATAAATCAAAAAAAAATAAATGAATCTTCAGATGAAAAAAAGAAATTATATTGTGTGTATGTAGCGATCGGACAAAAGAGATCTACAGTAGCTCAAATAACAAAAACTTTAGAAGAAGCAGGTGCTTTAAAATATACAACTATAGTTGCTGCTACAGCATCAGATTCTGCTCCATTACAATTTTTAGCGCCTTATACAGGTTGTACAATTGGTGAGTATTTTAGAGACAACGGTATGCATGCTTTAATTGTTTATGATGATCTATCCAAACAAGCAGTTGCTTATAGACAGATGTCTTTATTGTTAAGAAGGCCGCCGGGACGAGAAGCATATCCAGGTGATGTATTTTATCTACACAGCAGATTATTAGAACGTGCAGCAAAACTAAATGACAAAAGTGGAGGAGGTTCTTTAACAGCTTTACCTATTATTGAGACACAAGCTGGAGACGTTTCCGCATATATTCCGACTAATGTTATTTCAATCACAGATGGACAAATATTTTTAGAAACTGAGTTATTTAATCAAGGAATTCGACCTGCTGTAAATGTTGGACTTTCAGTTTCGCGTGTAGGTTCTGCGGCACAAACTAAAGCAATGAAAAAGGTTGCTGGTTCAATTAAGTTAGAATTAGCTCAATATAGAGAAATGGCGGCCTTTGCACAGTTTGGTTCAGATTTAGATGCTTCTACGCAACAATTACTTAATCGAGGAGCTAAACTAACAGAGCTATTGAAACAAGATCAATATTCTCCAATGACAGTTGCTGAGCAAGTGATATCAGTATTTACTGGAGTAAAAGGCCATTTTGATGATGTTGATTTAAATAAGATTAAAAAATTTGAAAAAGATATCATTGAAAAAACTAAGTCAGAAAAATCTGAAATAATTGATGCTATTCAATCAACTGGAAAACTTGAGGAAAACACTGAAAAACTTCTTACTCAAGTAATTGAGGAATATAAAAAAGGAAACAAATAATGCCAAGTTTAGATGATCTAAAAAAAAGAATTAAAAGTGTCAAATCTACACAAAAGATTACAAAGGCCATGAAAATGGTAGCTGCAGCTAAATTAAGAAAAGCTCAAGAGAATGCTGAGAAAGGCCGGCCTTATAGCCAAAAAATGCAAAATATAATTCTTAATTTAACCAAATCAATCAATGATCCAGAAAATGCACCAAAACTTCTTATAGGCACAGGAAAAGATAAAACATATTTATGCGTAGTATTGACGGCTGATAGAGGATTGTGTGGAGGTTTTAATTCCAATATTTGTAAACTTGCAAAAGTAAATTTTAAAAAGATTTTAAGTGAGGGCAAAGAATTGAAAATAATTACTGTAGGAACAAAAGGTTTAGATCAAATTAGAAGAGAATATGGAAAATATGTAATTAAAAAGTTTAGTTTTAAAGATAAAAAACAAATTACATTTAATGAAGCAGAAATAATTGGAAAAGAGATTATAGATTTATTCAAGAAAAATGAATTTGATAAATGTATTTTATTCTATAATAATTTTAAAAATGTAATAACTCAGATCCCTCAAGCACAACAAATTATACCTGCAGAAAGCAGTCCATCTGAAGCTAAAGAAAAAGATTTACTTTCATATGAATTTGAGCCAGATGAAGATGAAATTTTAGAAGATTTGTTGCCCAAAAATATATCTACTCAAGTTTTTAAAGCTTTTTTAGAAAATGCTGCAAGTGAACAAGGATCAAGGATGACAGCAATGGACAATGCCACAAGAAATGCAGGAGATTTAGTAGAAAAACTTACAATTAATTATAATAGAAGCAGACAGGCTTCAATTACAAAAGAATTAATAGAAATTATATCAGGAGCAGAAAGTTTATAAATATGAACAAGAAGGGAAAAATAACACAAATCATTGGAGCGGTAGTAGACGTAAATTTTGATAGTGATTTACCCGAGATTTACACATCTCTTGAAGCCAAAAATTCTGGGAATAAATTAATTTTAGAAGTTGCACAGCATTTAGGAGAAAATGATGTAAGAACAATAGCAATGGATGCTACAGAGGGACTAAAAAGAGGAGATGAGGTGGTTAATACTGGATCTCCAATAAGTGTTCCAGTTGGTCCTGAAACTTTAGGTAGAATTATAAATGTTGTGGGAGAACCTATTGATGAAAAAGGTGATGTAAAAACTAAAGAAAGATGGCCTATACATAGACAAGCTCCAAAATTTACAGATCAAGCAACTGAAACAGAGCAATTAGTAACTGGAATTAAAGTAATCGACTTATTAGCTCCATATGCAAAAGGTGGAAAAATAGGATTATTTGGAGGTGCAGGAGTTGGAAAAACAGTTACAATCATGGAATTAATAAACAATATTGCAAAAGCTCACGGCGGCTTCTCAGTTTTTGCTGGTGTGGGTGAAAGAACTAGAGAAGGAAATGATCTTTACCATGAAATGATTGAGTCAGGAGTAATTAAAACTGACGGCAAAGGATCTAAAGCCGCTTTAGTGTATGGACAAATGAATGAGCCACCAGGAGCAAGAGCTCGTGTTGCTTTAACAGGATTAACTGTTGCTGAATATTTTAGAGATAAAGAGGGACAGGACGTTCTTTTCTTTGTTGATAATATTTTTAGGTTTACTCAGGCAGGATCAGAAGTATCCGCTTTATTAGGTAGAATACCTTCAGCTGTAGGTTATCAACCGACTTTGGCCACAGATATGGGTAACCTTCAAGAAAGAATTACATCGACTGATAAGGGATCTATCACATCTGTACAAGCAATTTATGTACCGGCAGATGATTTAACAGATCCAGCACCGGCAACATCTTTTTCACACCTAGATGCAACTACAGTATTATCAAGACAAATTGCTGAGATCGGTATTTATCCAGCAGTAGATCCTTTAGATTCAACATCAAGAATATTAGATCCAAGAATAGTAGGGGAAGAACATTATAGAGTTGCGAGAGATGTTCAAAGAATCTTACAAGCTTATAAATCTTTACAAGATATTATTGCTATACTTGGGATGGATGAACTGTCCGAAGAAGATAAACTTACTGTAGCAAGAGCTAGAAAAATACAAAGATTTTTATCACAACCTTTCTTTGTTGCAGAAGTATTTACAGGATCCCCTGGGAAATTAGTAGACTTAGATTCAACAATCAAAGGGTTTGATGCAATTTGTAAAGGTGAGTATGATCATTTACCTGAAGCTGCTTTTTATATGGTAGGTGGAATTGAAGAAGTAATAGAAAAGGCAGAAAAATTATCAAAAGACAGCAAATAATGTCCGAAAAATTCATTGTTGAAATAATCACTCCTGATAGTTCAATTTTAAAATCTGATGCTTCAGAAGTTGTTATACCTTCTTATGAAGGAGATATGGGAATTTTGAAAGATCATATCCCTCTAATAACTTTTTTAAGACCAGGATTAATTAAAATCATCAATGAGACTGAAAGAAAATATTTTGTTGAAGAAGGAACTGTAGAATTTTCAAATAATAATCTTTTAATTTTAACTTCTACAGTTCAAAGTTTGGATAGTTTGAAAAAAGATTTAACAGAAGAAATTATAAAAAATTCTGAAAACAAAATGAATAATCATGAAATTAGTGATAAAGAGAAATATTTATTGTCTTATAAGATTGATACACTTAGAGAAATTAATAAATAAATTTTTTTAATTCTATAAGTAATTTTTTGTAAACATTTTTCTTAAAATCAACAATTACTTCTGGCAGCTCTTCTATTCTTATCCATTTCCATTCAATGAATTCAGGATGTTCTGTTTCTAAATTAATTTCAGATTCTTGACCAGTAAATTTAGTTATAAACCATTTTTGTTTTTGCCCTCTGTATTTGCCTTTCCAAATAATGCCTAAAAGATTTTGAGGTAGTTCATATTCAAACCACCCATCTAATTCTTTTAAGATTTTTATATTTTTGATGCTTGTCTCTTCGCCCAATTCTCTTTTCATAGCAGTGAGAAAACTTTCGTTTTTATCCACTCCGCCCTGAGGCATTTGCCATTTATCAACAGGATTATCCTTACGTTTTCCAACAAATATTTTATTTTCATCATTTAAGACAATGACACCTACACCAATTCTTAAAGGAAGTTTTTTTTCAGTCATTATTTAAGAATTAAATAATTTTAAAGCATAATTTAACTGATTGTCATTTTCTGAATTTATTTTAAAATTATTTTCTGTTTCTCTAACAAGAATATCTGGAGTGACTCCTACTTCAGATATAGAATTACCTGACGGTAAGTAATATTTTGAAATTGTAAGTCTTATTCCCCCTCCATTTCGTAAAGGGACGATTGATTGAACGGAGCCTTTACCATATGAATTTTCTCCTAGAATAATTGCTCTTTTATGGTCTTTTAGTGCTCCGGCAAATATTTCAGAAGCTGATGCAGAGCCGTTGTTAATTAATACTACTATAGGTTTGCCATTAATCTTGTCACCTCTTTTTGCAAAAAACTTTCTAGTTTCAGATGCTTTACGTCCTTTAGTTGAAACTATTTCACCATCATCTAAAAAAAAATCTGTAATATTAATCGCTTGTGTTAATAATCCTCCAGGATTATTTCTTAAATCTAATATGTAACCCTCTACTTTTGAGTCCTTTTCAAATTGTTTTACAATTTTAAGGAATTGTTTATCACTGTTTTCGTTAAAAGATTTAAGTCTTATGTATCCTAAATTTTTACGCGGACCTAAAATTTTGGAATTGACCGATTTAATTTCTATGATTTTTCGAATAATCTCAAATTCTAAGGATTTTTTCACATTTTTTCTTTTTATTGTTAATTTAATAGAAGTTCCTACAGGACCTCTCATTAACTTGACCGCTTCCATTAAAGATTTTCCTTGAACTTGTTCATCACCTATTTTTACAATGTAATCCCCAGCTTTTATGCCGGCTGCTGCTGCTGGCGTATCATCTATTGGTGATATTACTTTTACTACCCCAGACTCCATACCTATC
>MDTB01010624.1_pt1 | contig 10427 bp, 3 predicted proteins | sample 811161 | NCBI WGS metagenome assembly MDTB01 (sample SAMN05326650, study PRJNA326480) | marine metagenome | isolation source: seawater | place: Mediterranean Sea | collected 2009
CTCCGCCTCCAATATCAGAAAAGGCAGAAAGAGAAGCGACTTCAGGGTGCCCAGATATAGATACGGGTGACTAGTATAGATTATCTAGATAGATTCGCGGATCAGTACTATTTAAATTAGGAGGGCCCTATATGTCTGGGTATTCGCCATCTTTACCGCTAACAATGGGTGCAAGCGACGACACATATGAGTACATAACAGAAATTACGAATTTAATTCGACAAAATGTTAAAACAATACTCTTTACCGCTCCTGGTGAGCGAATATGGATGCCAGACTTTGGAGTTGGCCTCAGGAATTATTTATTTGAACTTCGCACGGAAGAATTAAAAGAGGCACTGACGGATAAAATAAGGTCTCAGTTTAGTCGTTATATGCCATTTTTAGATTTAAATGCAGTAGTGCAAGCTCAAGTAGAAAGATCTCCAGAGGTAATGAAAATAAAAATAAAGTATTTAATAAAACCATTATCAGTTTTTGAGATATTGCAGCTTCAATACAACGCTCTAGAGAAGAGTATAACGATAGCGGAAAACCAAGTGGACGACCTTATGAGCAGAGGAGCTAGGTAGATGGGTAAAAAAGTAATATCGGTAGATTATACCAGTAGAGATTTCAATTCTATAAAAAGAGATTTAATTACTTATGCTAGGAGATATTATCCTGATACGTATCAGGATTTTAATGAAGCTTCTTTCGGGTCACTAATGATGGACACGGTCGCATATGTTGGTGATATGCTGTCTTTTTATTTGGATTACAATGCGAATGAGTCTTTTTTGGAAACGGCTTTAGAACACGACAATGTTGTTAATCTAGCAAAAGACCTGGGATTTAATTGGAGTGAAATATTACAGTCTTTTAGTTACGCCACTTTCACAATGTTGATACCTTCAAAAGCTTTAGATAACGAGCCGGACTTAAGGTATGCGGGAAAATTAAACCCCGGCACAGTTTGCGTAACTCAAGGGGGCAACGCGTTTACTCTTCTTGAGGCTGTAGACTTTTTAAACGAGAACACAGACGTAGTGGGTGCTGTACTGTCAGCTGATCAAACCAGAGTAGAGTGGTACTCTTTGCAAGCTAAAGGGTTAATGTGTTCTGGCAGGACTTATGTGTCTGAAGTAGAGATGGGCGAAAACTTTACTAGATTTTCCAAAGTAGAAATCCCCGGAGACAACATTGGGGATATAGTGTCGATAGTGACTTCGGAAGGTCACCCTTTTCAGGAGGTTGATTACTTGAGTCAAAATACAATATTTAAAGCAGTAAAGAATACCGGCAAATACAGCAGTTCGGTACCTCATTTGTTAAAATCTGTAGCATGCCCCAGGAGGTTTGTAGTAGAAAGAGAAAGAGGCAACTGTTATGCCGTTTTTGGATATGGATCAGAAGATGACGTAAAAAAAGGAAATATCGCTGAACCTTCTGAAGTGGCCATAAATTTGCATGGGAAGCCGTTTGAGTCGGGCGTAACTTTCGACCCAAGTAAGTTGACCTCTACAGAAAAGTTCGGCATCGCACCTGTGAATACCACTTTAACTGTGACGTATAGAGTCAATAGTTTTAAAAATGTTAACGCCGCTGTGGGTACTCTAAATAAAGTTTTGGATGCAAAGACATATTTTGTCGATGAGGCTTCTCTTGATCCGCAAAAGATAATTTACATAAAAGAAAATCTGTCAGTAGTAAACGAAGAACCTATAAACGGCTACACTCGGACTTTAACAACTGAAGAGATTAAAAGAAAAGCTAGAGATATGTATGCCATGCAAGGTAGGGCTGTCACAAAGCAAGATTATGTGACTGCCGCGTACGCGATGCCATCTAAGTTCGGCTCAATTAAAAGAGTTTCAGTACAAAGGGACACTGATGACCTCCGCAGAAACATAAACATGTATGTTATTTCTGAGTCGGCCTCCGGTACTTTAGAGAAAACGAATCTTGCAATAAAGGAAAATTTAAGAACTTGGTTGAATAAAGTGAGGATGATCTCTGACACTGTTGACATTTTAGATGCAACAATCATAAATTTAGGAATAGAATTCGAAGTGTTGTTCGAGGAAGAAAAAAACAGGTTTGATGTGATGAGCTTAGCAGTATCAGAGGTGCAAGAAGCGCTAACCAAAGTGTATCCTGAAATTGGAGAACCCTTCTATATAACAGATGTGTTCAAAGCCCTCAAGGACGTCCCGGGAATATTGGATGTCTCAGACATTCGAATCTACAACAAAAGCAAGGGAAACTATTCTGATTTTGAATACTCTATCGAAGACAGTATTTCTCTAGATGGAAGAAGGATTGAGATACCAGGCCACTGCATCTGGGAAATAAAGAACCCAGATGCAGACATAAGAGGTACTTACAAAGAGGGTGTAAGATAATATGTCAGTCAAAAAGTATATCGTCACCAAAGACAACACTATTTCTAATCTTTTTTTAGAAAACCTTTCGGATAGAGGCACGTCTGGCAACACTGGCCAATCAGATATTCTGGAGATTTTTTCCATCTATGCACAAGCAAGTTCGGGATCTCTGGAGAAAGCCCGGGTTCTTTTAGATTTCCCTGTCGGAGATATATTGAATGATCGCAACAACAGCGAGATTCCATCCTCCGGAAGTGTAAATTTTATATTAAACTTATTTAACGCCCCGCACGGACAGTCTACCCCTAGGCAGTATTCAATTGAGGCTAGCCCGATTTTGCAAAGTTGGGAAGAGGGTTTTGGCTTGGACATGGAAACATATCTAGACAAAGGTGCAAGTAACTGGCTCTCATCTTCTGTTGATGTCAAGTGGGCCAAAACAGGGTCTAGCCATTTTCATCAAGACTTCAATACATCTAAAAATTTTACTTACGCTCAATATTTAGAAAACGGTTTAGAAAACATAGAAGTGGATATCACTCCTGCAGTCGAAGAGTGGATAAAAGTAGCGTCTAACCCTTCTTCCTTGTCTGTTGCAAAAGCTCTTCTGACCTTTTCTGATGTGCCAGCTGTTAGTAGTAGTATCACTCTTACTGATGCATTTGGAACGTCAAAAAACTTTTTCTTTTTAAATAACGACCAACCAAAAGTAACCGGAGATACAACTGGCAGCTACAATATTGTGCTCCGCGGCGCTAACGTATCAAGTTCTATAGATAATTTTGTAACAGCCTTACAAGACCCAAGTTCAGGATTTATAACCTCCAGTAATCAAGGTTTTGTTTTTGATAAATCTCAACCATGGTTGTCACTGACTCAATCACTTTCTGGTGCCGCAGGTAACACCATAATTAATAGAGAAGGGGCAACAAATATAAGCACCTCTAATTTCTCAGGAGGAGATGGCTTATCGAACTATGGAATGGTTATATTTTTGTCAGGCGCTTATGAGGATGGATCCCTGGAGAAGTCTTTTTATACTAAAAAGTTTTTTGCCAGAGGCTCTCACCATTTCTTTAAAAGACCTTCGATCGAAGCCCGGTGGGATGACAGGAAAAGAGACGACAGAGGGTCTATGTATGTTTCGAGCAGCCTGGTGCCACCATCAGAAAATGTATACAAAATATACTTCTATAATCGCTTTAGGGGTAATTTGCACAACTTGCCAAACCCAACACCACCGAACACAGGCGATATCAATCCGGTAACCCAGTTATCTTGTAGTCTCTATCAGGCAGTTGGCGGCCCTAAAGTGGTGCTGCATGATGGCAAGACGCATGTATCTGCTTCGAGCCCTTCTATAGGGGTATATGTAGCAGAATTTTGTGTAACAGGGTCAGGCACCTATTATGACGTCTGGTCAAACAACGAAGACAAAGGAACTGCCACCGCGGCGGATGATATATATACAGAATACCGAACAGGATCTTCTATAATTGTAAAAGATATAGAGTCTGAAAGCTACCATGAAGATCCCCAATACGTAGTAAAAATAACAAACTTGCAAAGTTCTTATAGGACCAACGAAAAAGTAACCTTAAGAGCTCACATTAGAGAAAAAAATTGGCAACCAAACATTTACACAAAAGCTACAAATCAAATACAGACAAGCAACATAAAAGAGGCATACTATCAAATAAGGAGAGTATCGGATAATTTGGTGGCGCTACCGTACTCTACAGGGTCTATAAAATATACAGCGCTTTCTTACGATATTAGTGGCAGTTATTTTGATCTAGATTTATCTTTGTTGGAGCCTAATTATTCATACGAGATAGGTTTCCTGTTCAAAGCAAATAATGCATATAAAGAGCAGAAGGACAAATTTAAATTTAGAGTTGAAGTATGAGTTCTGATAAAAAATTAGTTGGTAAAAAGTTAAAAGATTTTTTACAAAAACAAAATTCAATATTGAACAAGAGTCTAAGCGACGTATCTGTAGACGCAGAGTCTCCCAAGTTCATAAAATCTAAAACTCAGTCAAGAGATAGGTTTTTGCCGGATGTTGATTACTCCGAACCTTCAAATTTTGCCCATTTCGGCAGCGCAGAAAGATATTATAAAGACTCTATAGAAAGAATCTATAAAACCTATCCTTATGACGGATCCAAACACGAACAAGAAGAGTGGTTTCTCTCCTCATCTCATCTGGATTTGTATCTTTTTAATAAAGATTACCCTTTCGCAACCGGAGTTGTTAACTTTTCTCACGCTGGCTGGGGTGATAAAACAGGAAGTTCGCAACAATCTTACGGACAGCCATCAACAAAACAGTATATAACTCTAATCGGGGGACCAGCAAAAGGGGATTTGTATGACACCAGCTTGGGCAGAGACAGTTGCCTAAAATTCAGCCCATCTACGGGAAATACAGTAGAATTTTGGTTAAAAAAGAGTGCCTATGCAAACACCAAAACAGAAAAAGAGGTAATATTTGATTGTTATAGCAAGAATTCAGAAGCATCAGCTGACTCTGCAAGATTTAAAATAGAACTTGATTCAACTGTCGGAGACACCGACAGTCCATTTAAGTTGACTTACAAATCGGGCTCAGTCGGTCTGGATAACGTGTCGGTTGGCACAATCAAGAAAACAGATCTGTCAGACGGCAAATGGCATCACTATGCCTTTTCTATGATTGCATCTGGGTCTATATTAAAACATGATCTTTATGTTGACGGCAAGATAGATGAACAAGGTACCAGCTCCATTGCTGCCATCGGCGACAGTAATAGAAACATGGTCGCGACTATCGGTTCTCTAGCAACCACAGTTTCATCTCAAGCTGGTCTTGGTTGGGGTAAGTTGTCTGGGTCTTTGGATGAGTTTAGGTACTGGAAGGAATACAAAACTCCAAAACAGATTGGTAGATTTTATCATGATTCTGTAAACGGTGGCACCAAGAATGATCATGTTAATTCAAGTTTAGGAATATATTACAAATTTAACGAAGGCATTACTGAAGACTCAAACCAGGATAAAACCATATTGGACTATTCTGGCTGGGCTAAAAACGGTTTGGTAGTTGGGTACGTTGAAGGGTTTAGGTCCAGTGAGTCAGCAATTCAACAAAGCGATGTAACAGACTGGCTCGAGCCCGGCGACCCAATAATGCTGCCCTTCCATCCAGAAGTTGAAAATTTATTAGATTCTTTGAAAAAGAAAGGTAAGACTTGGGACACTCAAAACCTTAGCAGCCTGATAAACACAGTCCCTTCTTTTATGGTAGATGAGGACAATAGCGGCCGACTGTCAGAACTAATTCAAATAATGTCCAGCCAGTTCGACGAGTTATTCTCTTTGATTGAACACCTGCCAAAGATAAAAAGAAAAGAGTATAAAGACGTAAATATATCCTCAGAAGCAATAATAAGATCAAAAACAGAATCGGAATCTCATAGTGACACTATCTGCGACCCGGAATACCAATCAAACAAGACCCGCGGTCGCTTTGAAGACCCTACAAAGAGAAAGCTGATTCCGGACGGCCGCGGCATTTTGGGTGGCGCCGACTTGTTATCTACGTTTTTTGGGAGAGACGAAAATAACAAATTTGTGTACGACCTAGATCAAATAAGAGATCATTGGATACAAAATATTTATAACAATGAAACGGAAATAAACAAAAGAAAAGGAACGGAAGAGGGATTTAGAAACCTAATCAGGTGTTTCGGTATCGATGACGAATTAATAAAGTTAGTTGTATATGCAGATAATTTTGAATACGAAGTGGATGAAAATCAGACCCACACCGTATCAAAAATCAAATCTCTAAATTGCGGAATTACAGATCATTTTGGAACCACTGTCCATCAAAATACAGGCAGCGAAACCCACACCAGAAATTACATCGCCGCGGCAAATGCAGCAAATTCTGGACAAAGCTTGACCCTAGAAGCTAATGTTGTTTTTCCAAAAGTTTCATCCCAAGCTAGCTCATACTACGTGCCAAAAGACTTTGAGGTCGTTTCTATTTTTGGAATGCACAAAGCTGAAATATTAAATGAAAATTTAAAAGTAGATTTAAATAACCCCGCCAGCTTTCAAGTGCAAGCTGTTCGAGACATAACACGGCCCAACGATGTATATTTTAGATTAACAAGCTCAGCAGGACTTATAACAGAACTTACAAGCAGCACCTACCAAGAGGAGTATGATAATCGCCCATGGAACTTGTCGCTAAGAATAAAACCAAATTCAAATTCTTTGTTCGATTTTGCAACAGGTTCAGTAGACAGAGATTACACGATAGAGTTCAGCGGCTATAGTTATGACCTAGATTCGCTGACTGAAAGTTTTGAACTAAGTACAGTGGTCTCTTCTTCCATAGCTAGTCAGACCCTTGCCGCAAACAAAAGAGTGTACCTCGGCGCCCATAGAGAAAACATGACGGGCTCTATAAGAGAGAGAACTGACCTTAGGTTTGTTTCGCTATCTTATTGGCAAGACTATCTAGAAGCAGAAGAGCTCAAGGCTCATGCTAAAGACTTTGATAATATAGGCCGGCATGGTACATACAAGAATATAAGCATCAATGCTAAATCTTTAGACGAGTACGACATCAGAAAAAATGATTCTTTGGCTTTGCATTGGAATTTTGCAATGCACACATCTTCCGCTACAAATGGGACGATAGACCTGGTTGACTCATCAAGTGGTTCGCTAGATCAAATATCAGCTTTTGGTCATTATGGAAACGTGGTAGGTTACCAGCACCCAGGCAAGGTTCAGTTTTCAACAATCTCTGACAAATCAATAATGCAAGAATTTTTGCCTGTTTCTAAATTTTCTCACTTTGAGAATATCCATTCTAGCGATCAAGTTCAAATTTTAGACCTTGATAGGTCGGTTTTTAAACGGAATGAAAAGCCGATAACATTTTATTACTCTTTTGAAAAAAGTATGTATAGTGCAATTTCGGAAGAGATGTTAAAATATTTTGCTGGCTTAGTAGAATTCAATAACTTAATTGGGGAGCCTGTAAACAAATATAGGCAAAACTATAAAGGGCTTAAAAAATTAGCACAAAGGTTTTTTGAAAAATCCCATGGGGATCTAGATCATGACCGATTTATAGAATATTATAAATGGGTCGATGACTCGATATCAAAGTTCTTAGATAGGTTAAAGCCTCTGAGTGCAAAGTTTTCTAAAAAAATCCTTAATGTAATAGAAAGCCACGTCTTTGAAAGAAATAAATACGACCACAAATTTCCAACTCTTGAAATGAAACTTGGTGAACCCAATGCACCGATATTAGGTATAAACGAAATGTTATACGATTGGGAGCATGGTCACGCACCATCCCAATACACGCAAGGTGCAACCGGTGTCGCAGCCACAGTGCACAGTCCGCTCGGCGTGGGCAATGATTTAATCAATCTTGTGTATCCTAGTGCCGGTGCATACATGAACATAGTGATTCCTGCTGCCGCCAACTCCGATGGCCAAGACAAAAACTACATGGTTATGATGAAAAGTACTATGGCCACGCCATCTTCAGGTCAGATTTTTGTAAAAATAGGCTCAAATGATACTGAACGCGGACAGTACCTAGTAAACGCCTTAAACCAACTAAACAATGCTAGCAAAGGTGTGCTTTGGGACTGGCACGCAGATGTAGACATCGCAGATCACATCACAGCATCTCAACCTAATCCTGGTGAAGGTACCGGTGGTACTGTAAGGGTGGTTCTTGATCAAGCAGGCACTGCAGGTAACTCAGCATATATAGTAGCTTCGAATCCGGACAATGCTAACCAACTCTTTGGGAACAATTCTTGGACTTCTAATAATAACTTTGCTGGAGGTGCCGATGCTGCCACTTCCGTACCTCTCCGCGGAATTCAATGTCTTTGGTGGAAGGATAGAGCCACAAGAGAATCTGACTTGCAAGTGTCCGTCTCAGTAGACAAGGATAGAGAAAGACAGAGAGTGGCAAGAAACACTTTTGCCTCAGGGTCAACATATGTTCTAAGAAAACTGACAAGGCCTTACAGGTTCGGGGTTTCTATGCAAACAGAATATCGCTCAGGGCAAAACAGAAACACGAATAAGAATGATGAATTCTATAAATCAGTATCTAAGTTTGGCAGTGCTGCAAAAATAGTTATGCCCGCAGCAGACATCATTGAGGACACATATTGTAACGATGTCATAGATCCTACGCAAAAAGAAAATTTTAGAATAAAATCCCACACAGAGGGAGTAGACGGGTATTATGATAGAGATTCAGATTATAGCCTACCCTTCAGTCTGTTTTCATCTTCCGCGGGGTCCTCCTTTCCTGCCACAAAAGCGGGCGTTATAGTGACAAATAATCACCATGACCATTATGGTGACGATCACGAGGTTCCACTCCAGGGTCATTTTTCCGAAGCTCATGTCGGCGGAATGCCTCATAGGCACGAGAGCATAGCAAAAGTGCCTGCGCAAGCTTCTGTAACAATACAGGCAGACACTGGGACCCTGTCTACTACAACGCTAAAGCTTACAAATACAGACGGCTCTATGCACACTATTACTGCCGCGGCCCTTGGCGGGGGTAACCCATCTACTGCGACACAGGTCAACACTGATTTGATTGGTAATGCAAATGACACAGCCACGCAATTAAAAGTATCTTTAGACGCTGCAGCTGCCGCAGGTCAGCTTAAGATGACCGTTTCTGCCATTTCTAACAATTCCGATGGTAACCCTAGAGTTATCACTCTGACTCAAATTAAGCCAGGCCCATATGGCAATACTGGAGTTGGAGGAAGCATGGTCACTGGCAATAAGGTTATTGTCAACAATCTCACCGCCGGCGCTGCCCACGCAGGGATATATTTTACAGGAGGTCATCACGAAAAAAGACTAGAGGCATACAAGATAAACTCTGACGCTAGCTCGATTGACCTACAGGCCGTCCCGGTTGATGACCCAAGGTCTTATTATTTCCGCGACGGCCTCGCGAAACGCCCCTTAAACATCGCAAATTTAAAATATACAACATCTTCGGCGGTACTGGGCAATTACGACAAAGACTATCAAGTTGTCATGACCAACGCAAGATCTTTAAACAATAATGACCTTACAGACCAGGAAGGTTTCACATTATCTTCCGGGTCATCCACTGTTATAAGCGATATTGTCGATGTCTCAAAACCTTCGAGAACCAAGACCGAACACATAATTGTGAATAGATTTAGCAACCCAGGCCCCGAATCTGCGGCAGACTCGGATGGGGGCTACTCAGTTGATTTTGAATCTGGGGAGTATTCTGTATACAATACAATAAATTATAAAAATTCAAATACTAGAAGAGTGCTGAATAGGCTGTATTCGGAAAAATCAGAACAATTTGGCTTAAGGTCTGGCTCGGCAAACACTTTATATGACTATACTCTGACGAGCAGTTTGGGTGGCCCAACAGAAATAAGGCCCACTCTGGCCTCATCAGTCCACATGCAAAACAGAAATCCGCATTGGGAACCAAAAACTGTCATAGACGCGTCAACAGACACAACGGGCCAATTTAACCATGACAACTTTGTGGTATATCACCAGGTACCGCAAAATGATATTCAATACACTTGGATAACGGCGTCCTCTACGGATACCATAAAAACATTTAGAGGGCACAGTCACAACTTTACCATACCTTCTTCTTCGAACCATCAGTACCCAAAGCAGATACAGTTTGTGCAAAAAAGTGAAGTTGCAAGTGTTATTTGGGACTATAACCCGCCGAATTCTTTTGGGCGAATTTTTGGCCCTGACCATGGCTATATCATTGGAAACACCACCATGCCGAATACCAGCCGGGCATATGTTGACTTTGCAGGAATAAATTCAAATATATATGAGCCTGTATCTGCATCTGTAAACACATTAGGGTATTCAGAATTGAGGTATCCATCAACCTTTTCATATGGCTCCCCCGGTGATCTTAATTATTTAAACCAAAGTTTTGTTGATGGTTGGCCAAACAACTTAAACCAAGAAGCTTATTTTATATCA
>MDTB01100601.1_pt1 | contig 10425 bp, 10 predicted proteins | sample 811161 | NCBI WGS metagenome assembly MDTB01 (sample SAMN05326650, study PRJNA326480) | marine metagenome | isolation source: seawater | place: Mediterranean Sea | collected 2009
TTGAATCCCATTCTTCTATTTCTTGATACTTTAAATTACTTAAATCTTTCTTTTCATCAATAGTAAATGCTTCTTGAAAAGCTGATTTGTATTTATTCTCGTCCATGTAATGTTTTAATATTAATTTTTATTTATAAGTCAAGATTATTTGTAATTACTAATTATAGATTCGGCAACTTGATCAGCTTGAAGTTTGTATTTCTTTTTTAAGTGTTCATAATCTCCATGGAAATTATAATTATCATTAATACCTATTTTAAGTAATTTAGTTGAATGAGTGAAAGTTGACATGATATCAGAAATACTTGATCCCAGTCCTCCTATAACATTGTGTTCCTCTAAAGATACAATTAATTTTTTATTAATTATAAATTCTTTAAATAATTTATTTTCTAATGGTTTTAATGTATGAACATTTACTACAGAGCAATCTATGTTTTTTTCTTTTAAAATCTGTGCAGCTTTCAAAGCCTCATCAACTATTGCTCCATTTGCAAAAATAGTTATATCTTTTCCATCCATCAGTTTAATCGGTTTTCCAATTTCAAAATTATAATCTTTATTATAAATTATTGGGTTATTAGCTCCTCCAGTAATTCTGATATAAACACTTTGATTATATTTTATAGCTGCCTCTATAGCTTTCAGGGTCTCAAAACTATCAGCGGGTGAAATTACACAAAGATTAGGTATAGACTTCATCATTGCTAAATCTTCTATACAACAGTGAGTAAAACCCAAAGGTCCTAGAACTAATCCACTTGCTAGTCCAATCATAACAACTTTGATTTTCATATAACCAAGATTTACTCTTATTTGCTCACAACATCTCATTGTTTGAAAAGGAGCAAATGTGGTTGTAACAACATCAAATCCCTCAGAAGCAAGACCTGATGCAACCCCAATCAAATTTTGCTCTGCTATACCAACATCCAAATATTGCTGCTCATACTTCTTTGTAAATCTTGATAATCCAGCCGAACTTGAAACGTCAGGAGTAAGTATCATTAAATTTTTATTTTGAGCTGCTAAATCAATCATATGCAAACCAATTGCAGCCCTTGGGCCTATTGTAGAAATTTGTTTTATTTTTCTTTCGTCCATTGTTTAATCTAACTCCCTGATTGACTCCTCTAATTTTTCTTTTGATAGAACTTTATGATGCCAATCATTATTTCCCTCTGAAAATGAAAAACCTTTTCCTTTAACTGTTTTTGCTATAATTGCTTTAGGTCCATTAGTTTGAGTTTCAAAAACATTACTTAATTCCTCAATATTATGTCCATCAACTTCAAATGTATCCCAGCCAAATCCTCTCCATATAGCACTCATTTTTCCAATATCTAAAACTTCATGATTTTGTCCAGTTTGTTGGTAGTTATTGTTATCAACTATCACAGTAAGATTTGTTAACTTTAAACTGTGGGCTAACATAACTGCTTCCCAGTTTGATCCCTCGTTACACTCCCCATCACCCAGAAGGACATATACTTTAGTATTTAATTTTTTTTTTGACAATCCTATAGCTACTCCTGTTCCCAAAGATAAACCCATGCCTAGACTTCCATTGGTAAATTCTATACCAATCTCTCTATTCATTACTGGATGTCCTAATAATCTAGAATCATTTTTTTCAAAAGTTTCTAATTCTTTTTTATCTATAAAATTTGACTCTGTTAAAGCTGCATACAAAGCAAGACATGCATGCCCTTTACTAAGAATAAATCTATCTCTACTTTCATCAGTAATATTTTTTAAATTTAAGTTCATTTTTTCTGAATACAAAACTGATAAGATCTCTACGCAAGACAATGCTCCACCAAAATGAGCACTATTAACTCCACCATGAAAGGCAGCTGTAGCAATATGCATCCTCATATTTTTTGCAAAAATTTTTATTTTATTTAGATCTGTTGACTTCATAGACCTCCATCAACTTTGATTACTTGACCAGTTATATAAGATGATAAATTTGAGGCTAAAAACAATATTACGTTTGCAATTTCATTTGGATCTGCAATTCTTTTAAGAGAGATTTCTTTAACCTTTTCTTTAACTATTTCCTCTGAAGAACTTTTAATCAACATTTTTGTATCAGTTAGACCTGGAGAAACTACATTTACTCTAATATTATTTCTTCCAACCTCTCTTGAGACTACCTCCGATAAACTTATTAATGCAGCTTTAGATGAAGCATAAGCTGACTTTCCGATATTTGCCTCAAAAACTGAGCTAGTTGCTAGATTTATTATACTTCCTGATTTATGTGTTAGCATTTTCTTAATTACATGTTTCATTATTTTTGATTGAGCAAAAAAATTAATTTCATAAATCTCTCTAAGTTTCTTTTCAGTCATCATTAAATATAATTCATTCGTAACCTCTCCAGCATTATTTACTAGAATATCAATTTTTTTGTAACTTTTTGATATATTTTCTAAATTTGAAGCAATTTTTTCGTCTTCATTAAAATCAAACGCAAATATCCTAATTTGGTTATTATATTTTGTTTCTAAATCACCACAAAATTTTTCAAATTCCTTATTTTCTTTTCTTATACATGCAATTATATTTGCACCATTTTGCGAAAAAATTTCAATAGTTTTTTTTCCTATTCCACCAGCAGCACCTGTTATCAATGCAGTATCATTTTTTAACATATAAATTAATCAGTTAAAAAATCATCTTCAGAAAAAATTTCCTCTGCAAGAGCAGGTTTAAATATCGATTGACCACTTTTTGTCATAAATTTAGATATAAAGTTTTTATCTTCTCCAGCTAAACAAAGATCACTATGCTCAGAAAAGTGCTTTATACTAAATCCGAATTTTACTATTTCCTTTAAACTTTGTTTAAATATATTTCCTATTTTAATGTGAACATATGGGCATACTAAAACATCTCCAATTGGAGTTACATAAAGCCTGTTTACTGTTGTACATCCAAGTATTTTTTCGTGATTTCTATCAAATGGATTCCACACGTTTCTGACTAAATTTTTATATTCTTTTCTAATCTTTCTTAAATATTCTCTATCTTTATCATCACAAATTATATCTTCAGCTTTTTGCCACATGCCAGCTGGAACCGCTACATTCAGAAGTGTTTTGTAATTTTGATCTTTTGAATAATCTAACAACTGTTTAAGATGATCAGTGTGAGCATTATAATGTCCAACTGTAATATTTAAGTAAGGATCCATACCAGCTTTTTGAACATGCTTTAATCCTTCCATTGCTCTTCGCCATGAGTCTTTTCTTCCTCTTATCTCGTCATGAATTTTTTCATCCATACTATCTATGCTCACTGAAACCCTGCTCACATTTGCCTCAGCTAATCTTTTAGCCATCTTTTCATCAAGATAGTAACCATTAGTTGTTAAATACATATAAAATCTCTCAGGTCTTATAGCCTCTAACACCTTAAATAATTTCTTTGGTTGCAGTAAAAGCTCACCACCTTGTAAATCAAACTCAAAGTATCCTAATTCATCAGCCTGATCTGCCAAACTTGCAATGGCGTCATAATCTAGGTATTCTTTAACATGATCTCCTTTAGGAGAATTTGTAAAACAATATTTACATCTGAGGTTGCAGGCATTGTTGAAGTTTAAGTCTATTCCTCTAGTTTTAGTTCCAACTTTACCATCATTTTTTTGAACGTAATCGTAAAAATCTTTTAATTTTTTTACTAATCTTGGCTTCTTAAGTAGTGAAGACGATATTGGCATTTAAATTTTATATTTTATTATTTCACTAGGCAATATCAACTTAAATTTAGCTTTACAAGTAATTTCACCATCAATTGATGACTCCCCCTCACATTCAGCAAGACCTCTTTTAAAAGATATTACTTTAGTGTTTATAAACATTTTTTGACCTGGAAGTACTTTTTTTATAAATTTTATATTATCAGCATTAATCAAATATACCAATTTCCCTTTATTATTTGGTAATGTGAGTAATGCAATTGATGCCATTTGTGTCAAACATTCAAGCTGTAATGCACCTGGCATATTAGGATCTCCAGGCCAATGAACTTTGAAAAACCATTCATCCTCAATTAATAACTTGTATCCTTTAGCACTTTTACCAGGATCAACAAAGTCAACATGATCAATCATTAAATATGGGTCACGATTTTTTTGGAACTCTAATATTTTTTTTTTATCTAATATCAATTACTTAACCTCCAATATTCTAGTAAGTTCATTAACTAAATTTTTACCATCCCAAATTATATCCATATCTATTGCTTGACCAATTGGAACTATCCTGCTTATACCATCTGTTTCTAATTTATTTGCAAATGTTGTTAATTTGCTTTTACTTACCCCAAAGTAAGTAATAGTTTGATATTTTCCATTTATAACATTCTGTAAATCATCAATTTTTTTGATATCGTTCTCAAAAAATACTCCTCCGAAACCTCTTAAATTAGTCAAGTCTGTGTTTAAGCTTTTTAATTTAAAAACTGATATTCTCTCAAGATTTAGACTTTCTTGTAAATTTTTAGAATTAAATGCTATCTTATTAATTCTATAATATTTTAAATTTTGCATCTCTTTACTAAATTGATATTTTATTTTTGCTAATTCATTTAATTTTTTCCAAAAAATATTTTTTTTGGATTTACTTCTATTAATCCAAAAAATTGAGTGTGGACTAGAGCAGGCATTTTGATCCATGATAAAAGTATCATTATAAAAATTCTTAATTAACTTATCTTTTTCTTTTTCACTCATTAATTCAAACTTTTTATAATCAATTATAGATATTGAATATTTGTCATCAAAAAATATATCTCTACATGAATTTTTTGTTTCCATTTGTTTAAAAACTTTTACAGTTTTCTCACCACCCCAAATAATCCTACCGTCAACTAATTTCGACAAATAGTTGGAAACTGTAGTTTCTTTATTGTAAAAAATGAACGCATTATTTTTAGAAATTTCTTTAAATTTTTTTTTTTTTAATAGATTTTTGATTAAGTTTAAAAATAATTCTATATTCTTTAATTTTACATCAGAGATTCTTACAATATTAGAATTACCAGATAACAAACCAAAAACAAAAGAGTATGCCAATGCTATGGGTGTGTTTGATGGTGGAATATGTAAAATAGTGCCAAGACCTTTTCTAAATTTTTCACTTCCGAGTTCATTAACTTTTGAGATAATATTATTTTTACGACACCAGAATGCAAAAGTAATTAAATCCGTATATTTAATAAATTCTTTTTTAGTCAAAATATTTCTTGATAATTCTGAAAGAAATTCAATGTTGTTTTTTTTAAAAGGACTCGAATTTTTTCTATTTATAATTTTTGATCCAATAATTACTTTAATATCTTTGCTTTTAAGAAATATCACTACATCCTCTAATTTCAACTTTATTAAGTCTACCAACAATAGAAAAAATTTTTCCTGGTTTTCCACAGTCACAGTTTTTTCCTTTATAGATTGCTTTATCCTCTAATAATACTGAGTTGCCAGGATAACTTGAGGGCACAATTGATATACATTGTAAAATCCCTTCATCATTTATATTGGACAATTCAAGATTTTCATCTCTTACAAAAATGTCAGATACCTGATTTGTGTGGAAATAACCTTTAGGACATTCCAAAAAAATTGAGCCTGTTTGCTCAACAAATCCAAAGTAATTAATTACATTTTTAATTTTAAATTTTTTTAGAATATTTAATTTTAAATCATTGTTTGTGATACCTTGGTCAGAAAGTTTTTTCCACCCACCGCCATGCACTATTTTTGCATTTGAAAAAGGAAATTTTATCTTTTTTTTATCTAAATTTTTTAGTAAAATATCATAAACATTAGAAGTAAATCCAAAAATAATAAATTCTTTGTTATGATGATTTTTTAAAAATTCATTTAATCCATCATAATCAATTTCATTTTTTTTGTTCTTGAGATAGAAAAAATTCTTACCTATCAAAGAAAAGCCTAAAAAAGCTGCTATTTGAGCACTAATTTTATTTCTGTCGTTAATGTGGATTGGGTTTTGACCTAGTATCAAAAAAGGAAATCTTTTTTCACCAAATTCTTGTTGTAAAATTTTCTGAAGATATTTTTTTTGATCTATTGCATTTCTTTTGTCTAAAAAAATTCTTGATTTGTTACCTGAAGTTCCAGATGAATTTAATTCTAGGACGACTTCATCTTTTTTTATACTTTTTAACTCATATTCCTTAAACATATTTATATGAATAAATGGAATTTTTTCTAAACTTTTTAAACTATCAATATTAATACCCTTAGTTTCCAAAAAAAGTCTGTAATTTACACATTTTTTTTTATGCTCAGTAATTCTTTTTTTTATCTCATTTAAATAATTGTTCATCTTGTAAAATTTTTAATTAATTTTTTTTCTATATTTTTGTAATTTAATTTTCCATTAGAAAGATATTCAAATTTAAAATCAGATAAAGAGTTTACATAATTTCTTTTTATTTTTAATTTAGAAATTAAATAATCTTCCTCAAGATTTAGTGAGCTTTTTTTATCTGAAATAATATTAATTTTATTTTTCAAAAAAATTATTAAATATTTATTACTACTAAACTTAGCATTTAACATATCTTCTATATCATTCAAATTAACTCTCTCACTATCTAATTTTATATATCTATCATTTCTACCTGATAAATTTAAATTATTATTTTCATCTAGAAAACCTAAATCACCTGTTTCTATTAAAAATTTATTTATTCTTTTGTTATTTAGGTCTTTAAAAGACTTTGCATAGCCAATCATTACATTTTTACCGTAATAAGAAATATTTCCAACAGAATTTTTTTTTAAAATTCTGTTATTTTTTTTAATAAATATTTTTCCTCCTCCAAAACATCTACCAACAGTATATATTTTATTTAAATCTCTTTTGTTAGTGTACTTTGAAAAACTTATTCTTGGTGATGCTTCGGTCTGACCATACATATTAAAAATATTTATCTTAAGTTTATCTGCAATTTCTATCAAAAATTTTAGAGAATTTTTTGAAATTTTACCTCCTGCAATAGCAAAAAATTGAAAAGATTTTTGAATTTTTAAATCCAACCTTTTGAATATTTCATAAGTTTCGGGCACACCATAAAAGCAATTAATTTTATTCTTTATAAATAAATTTTTGAATTCTTTAGATATAATGCTGTTTTTTTGTAAAAATAATTTTGCCCCGCACATTAAATGAGTATTCAAAACTGATAATCCATAAGAGTAATGAAAAGGAAGATTAGCTAAAGCGATGTGATACTTTTTGAGATTTAAATACTTAATGATATCCTTAGAATTTTTATAAATATTTGCCTTACTAAGCATAACCATTTTTGAAGATCCAGTTGTACCCGAAGTAGGTAACATAATGAGTAATTCTTTGTTAAGTTTGTGTAAAGATTTTTCGTGTTTAAAGATGAGATAATTTGAATATTTGAAGAGTATTTTTTTTTTAAATCTTAATATATAATTTTTAGGTATAAAAATTAGGTTGGGTTTATAGTCATTTATAAGATTTTCTAAATTGTCAGAGTTGATTTTTACATCAATTAAAATGATCACATAATTTAATCTTACCAAAGATATATATATTTTTATAAAAGTTGGTGAATTTTCTGCTACCAGGAAACATAAATTTCTTTTTTTGTCTTCTAATTTTTTCTCTAACTCTTTTACATCTTTAATTAAATCGTTGTAATAGATTTTTTTTTTATTATCAAAAATTGCAATATTTTTTTTAAAATTATTTAAGTTTCGGAAAAGCATGTTTGATTAAAAGATTTTAAATAATTTACAATTAAAATATTTGACACTATATAAATATACGCTTAACAATAAAGATAAATATTAATGAAATTTCTAGTATTAATTACTGCTCGAGCCGGTTCAAGAAGACTAAAGAACAAAAATTTATTAAAACTCAACAAAAAATCACTCTTATATTGGTCAATCAGTCATGCAAAAAAAATTAAAGAAAATAAAAAAATTGTTGTTAGTACAGACTCAAAAAAAATACTTAATGTTGCAAACAAGTGTGGTGTTAATACAAAATGGTTAAGACCAAAAAAGTTAGCTAAAAGTATTTCAAGCTCTGAATCGGTTATCAAACATGCTTTTTTATTAGAAAAAAAAAATGGTTTTACTGCAGATGCGATTATAATTTTACAACCAACTACACCATTTAGATTTAAAAAAGATATAAATAAATGCATTAAATTATTTAAATCAAATCCTAAAAGACCTGTAATTTCTGTCACCAAAATTAAACATCCAACAAAACTACTATATCCTATGAAAAGTAAACTTAAAATTTTAAAGACGAGTAAATCTTTGTTTATGCCAAATGGATCGGTTTATATAATAAATTCAAAACAAATTTTTAAAACAAATAATTATTTAAAATTAGAACCAAATTATGTTGAATTTAAAGGAATTAAAAATAATATTGATGTTGATACTTTTGAAGAATTAGCATTATCTAGACTTTTATTTAGCAAAAATATTTAGATGAATACCCTTAAATCCAAAATTAAACAATCGTTTTTGACTCTTGAAAACACGCTAAGAGATGCAATAAATTCATTGGATAAAACAGAATTAAAAATATGTTTTGTAATTGACAAAAATAAAAAATTAATTGGTTCAATAACTGATGGTGACATTAGAAGAGGACTAATTAAGAATTTAAGTGTTGATGATAAAATAAAAAGAATTGTGAATAAAAATCCAATTTATGTAAACCAAAATATGTCATATCAAGCAGCTAAATTGATTATGAAATCAAACCAAATACTTCAAATACCAGTTATAAATAAGAAAAAACAAATTATGGATATTCATCTATGGGATAATACAGATAAAGAAGTTATAAAAAATTCAATAGTAATAATGGCTGGAGGTTTTGGAAAAAGATTAAGACCATTAACATTAAAAACCCCTAAGCCAATGCTCAAAATTAGTAATAAACCTCTATTAGAATTTGTTATACTTAATGCTAAAAATAATGGTTTTAAAAATTTTATAATCTGTACTCATTATAAGCATAAACAGATAAGTAATTACTTTAAAGATGGAAAAAATCTTGGAGTGAGTATTAAATATATGAAAGAAAATAAACCACTTGGGACTGCTGGATCAATAAAAAGAATTAAGAGTAATCATCCTCTTGTAGTTATTAACGGAGATGTAGTTTCAAATATAAATTTTAAAAATCTATTAGATTATCACAATAAAAATAAATCTTATGCGACTATGGTGGTAAGAAACTATGAGCAAATTAATCCTTTTGGTGTAGTGAAATTAACCAATAATAAAATAATTAGTTTAGAGGAAAAGAAAACTGAAAAAACCAGTATTAATGCTGGTATATATGTTTTAAATAACAACGTTAAAAAAATCATATCGGGTTATACGGATATGACTGATTTATTTATAGAATTAATAAAAAGAAAAAAAAAAGTATTAGCATTTCCACTTCATGAAAATTGGTTAGACATTGGAACAAAACAAACATTGAAAAAACTTAGAAAAGATAAAAATTCCTATTAATAAGAAATTTTTTTAATAAGTAACCTTGATTTATCTTTAGAATTTTTAATCAAAACATTCTCAATTTTTTGATAACCATTATTTCCTTTATAAACATTATTGAGATTTTTCATTCTTTTGTAAAAATTTTTATTAATTTTTTTTACAGACTTCATCACACAATTTTGTTTAAGATCACAATCAATTATGTTTTTTGTTTTTAATCTATCTTTTTGTCTATTGCCTAAATTTATACAAGGTACTTTAAAAAAAAGGCTTTCTTTGATACCGCTTGAAGAATTACCAAGTAGAAATCCATTTTTTTTCTTACCTAAAAAATTTAATAAGCTTAAATAAAGCTTGTCACCTAGATTTTTTTTAATAATTACGTTTTTGTGATTTTTAAATAAATTTATATTTTTTATAATATTTTTATAACCTGGGTCAAAATTTGGATAAGTAAAAACTATTTTATAATTTAAAGAAAGAAGTTTTTTAAGATCACTAAAAACATACTTAATTTTATTAATTTCATATATTAAAGGATGTAACGTAAATATGATTATTTTTTCATTATTCTTATTATCTAAAAATCTACGAACATATCTATCTGAAAAAAGATCCTTTTTTTTTAAATTAGAAATAGTAGGATAACCAACTTGAAAGACTCTCCATTTTTCCTCACCAAGTTTTAACACTCGATTAAATGACTCTTTATTCGTTGTAATATGAATCGATGATATTTTTGTCAAACTGTGTCTTATGTTATCGTCAAGAGCACCTCCAGATGTTTTATCTCCACCTTCGAGATGAATTATTGGGATTTTTAACAGCATTGCAATTTGTGCTATTGCAAAAGTTTCAAACCTGTCTGCACTTAAAAA
>MDTB01028254.1_pt1 | contig 10424 bp, 8 predicted proteins | sample 811161 | NCBI WGS metagenome assembly MDTB01 (sample SAMN05326650, study PRJNA326480) | marine metagenome | isolation source: seawater | place: Mediterranean Sea | collected 2009
GTTTTTCTTATATCAAAATTTCTTGCCTCCACTTTTTGTTGAGCCCTTTCTAATGCTTTATTTATCCATGGATGATCAATGCTTTCACCATCTTTAAGTCCTAGTTTTTCAAGCATATTTGTCATAGATTCTGATCCAAAAATTCGCATTAAATCATCTTCTAAACTAACATAAAAAACCGAATTTCCCTCGTCTCCTTGACGGCCAGCTCTACCTCTGGCCTGATTATCTACCCGTCTTGACTCCATTCTCTCAGTACCTATGACAAATAGACCGCCTAAAGATTTAATTTCATCCTTATTAATTTTCAATTGTTGGTCAGAAGTTGAATCTTTTTTTCCACCTAATTGAATGTCAACTCCACGTCCAGAAATACTTGTAGTTATTATCACCGACCCTTTTTTTCCAGCATTAGCAATAATCTCAGCCTCATTTTCATGATTTTTTGCATTCAATACTACATGGTTAATTTTTCTTTTTTTTAAAAGATCAGAATAAATCTCAGATTTATTTATACTTGAGGTAAAAATTAAAAGTGGCTGACCTTTTGAATTGCATTCAAAAACTTTTTCAACAATAGCATTATTTTTTTCTTTTTCAGTTCTAAATATCTGATCATTATAATCTTGTCTTATCATATTCTTGTTTGTTGGAATAACAACTACAGGTAAGGTGTATATTTCATAAAATTCCTGAGACTCTGTTAAGGCAGTTCCTGTGCATCCTGATATTTTTTTATAGAGTTTAAAGTAATTTTGATATGTAATAGAAGCTAGAGTTTGATTTTCAAGCTGTATTTCTATTTTTTCTTTTGCTTCCAAAGCTTGATGTAATCCATCACCAAATCTTCGTCCTTCTAAAATTCTACCTGTAAGTTCATCTATAATTTTTAAATTTCCATCTTGAACTATATAATCTTTACCTTTAACAAATAAATGTTGAGCTCTTAATGCTTGATTAACATGATGAACTAAGTGTAAATTTTCAGGATCATAAAAATTATTATTTTTTAATATTCCAGCATTTGAAAAGATTTTCTCTACGTTGTTAATTCCATTATTGGTTAATAAAATATTCTTATCTTTTTCATCTATTTCATAGTCGGTATTCTTTAATAATTGAACTAGTGTATCGATTGCTTTGTATTGATCAGTTTTATCCTCTGCCGCACCAGATATTACTAAAGGTGTTCTAGCTTCATCAATCAAACAAGAATCAATTTCATCTACAATAGAAAAGTGGTGTCTTCTTTGAACTATTTCTTCTTTTGAATACTTCATATTATCTCTTAAATAATCAAAGCCTAATTCGCTATTTGTTGCATAAGTTACATCACAGCTATAATTTTTTTTTCTTATCTCATCGGTTTGGTCATTATTAATATATCCGGAGGTAATTCCTAAAAAATTATAAATATGCCCCATCTCTAATGAGTCTCTTTTTGCCAAATAATCATTTACAGTTACAACATGCACTCCTTCTTCAAGTAAGGCATTTAAATATGCAGCAAGAACTATTGTTAATGTTTTTCCTTCTCCAGTTCTCATTTCTGCTATTTTTCCTTCGTGAAGTACAATGCCACCAACTAATTGTACATCATAATGTCTTTCGGCTCGTGTTCTTAAAGATGCTTCTCTAACTAAAGCAAAAGCCTCAGGTAAAATATCATTTAAAGTTTTACCGTTTTTTAGTTTTTCTTTAAAATCTACAGTCTTTTTTGGAAAATCTTCGTCATTCAATTTCTTTATTTTATCTTCAAGAATATTAATTTTATCTACGATTTTTTGGATTCTATCGAGCTCTTTTTGATTGCTGGATTTAATCAAGCCTGTAATTAGATTTAATGGATTAAACATTTATTTGATTTATTCTTTAATTATAATGTTTAATATAAGTATTAAACAAATAAATTAAATACTATGGGCATTAATTTAAGTAATTTTTTATCTTCAAAATCAAAAAAGACCAGAATGATTGATTTTCAAGACCTTGATCATGTTGAAGGAATGTCTATTTCAGTTGCGAGCGCAAACTTATACAAAGATAAAAGAGATGATATTGTAATGTTTTATTTTAGAGATGGAGCAAATTATGCCTCAGTATATACACAATCTAAAATAATATCAGAAAATATTAAATGGAATCAAAATCAAAAATGTAAAAAAGTTTTTTCTCTTGTTGTAAATTCAAGAAATGCCAATGCTTTTACTGGAAAACAAGGCTATCAAAGTTTGCAAACAATAGCTGACTTACTCTCTAGAAATTTAACAGAAATACAAAAAAACGATGAGGAAAATCCAAAGAAAATTAATTCCAAAGATATTATTTTTGGTTGTACGGGAACTATTGGTGAAAAGTTCCCATGTGAGGAAATCATAACTCAAATCTCAAATTTAACTAGCAAAATCAAATATACTCAAAACAAATTTATTTGGATGAAAGCAGCTCTTGCAATGATGACCACTGATAAGAAGCCTAAATTAGCAATGGAAGAATGTAAAATAGGAAATGAAAAAATAAAAATATATGGATTGGCAAAAGGGTCTGGCATGATATATCCAAACATGGCAACAACCTTGGCTTATATTTTTACGGATGCAAACTTATCTAATGAAATATTAAAAAGATTACTAAAAAAAAATATAGAAACAACTTTTAATTCAATTTCTTGCGATAGCGATACAAGCACTAATGACATGGTTTCTATTTTTTCAACAGGATTAGTAAAACACCCTCAAGTTAAAAATATCAAAGAAAAAAAAATTCAAAATTTTGATAAAGCTCTAAATAATGTTTTATTAAACTTAGCAAAAAGAGTTGTTTCTGATGGTGAAGGAGCAACTAAATTTGTTTCTTTGTATATTAAAAATTGTAAGACTATAGAGGATGCAAAAAAAATTGGTTTTTCAATAGCAAATTCCCCTCTAGTTAAAACCGCAATAGCAGGTGAGGATCCAAATTGGGGTAGAATAATAATGGCAATTGGTAAAGCTGGACCCAATATTAATCTTAAAAAATTAAATATTAAGTTCGGAAAGTATATAATTGTACAGAATGGTAGACTATTTGAAAATTATGACGAGACTGAGGTTGCAAATTATATGAAAAATGAGAATTTAGATATAAATATTGATATATTCACAGGATCAAAGAATTTTACAGTTTATACAATGGATTTTACAAATGAATATATAAACATTAATTCTGATTATAGAAGTTGAAAAATATTGAAATTTTTATTTAAATTATTATCTAAAACTTATGATTAAATATAAATTAACCTGTAATGATTGCACGGAAACATTTGATAGCTGGTTCGCTTCATCTAAAGAATTTGAAAAATTAAAAAAAAAGAGACTGTTATCTTGTCATATTTGTAATTCACAAAAAGTTGAAAAGACTTTAATGGCACCAAGACTAATTCAAAGTAAAAATAAAAATAAGTCTAATCAAGATTTAGTAAAATTTGAAAATATAAAAAAAACCATTAGAGGGTACCAAAAATTTATTAAAGAAAACTTTAAATATGTAGGGGAAAATTTTGCTTATGAGGCCAGATCTATACATTATGATAAAAAAAAAAATACAAAAGGTATATATGGTAGAGCTTCTAAAAAAGATATTCAGGAATTGAAAGAAGAAGGTATAGACACACAGCTAGTTCCTTGGTTGCACGAAAGTGAAAATTAATTTTTTATAAATTTTGCAATATAATTTACAGAATTATCTTTTGATATACTCCATTCATCATTAAAGATATTAAATTTCATACCATCAAGTTTAATTAAACTTAGATTATTTTTTTTTAGTATATTTTCTAAGTCAGAGGGTTTTACAAATTTTTCCCATTCATGAGTGCCTATTGGCAACCATTTCATAATATATTCAGCACCAACAATTGCAAAAATATATGATTTTAAAGTTTTGTTTAAAGTTGCAACAAACATTAAACCATTCTTTTTTAAAAGTCTTGAGCAGCTACTAAGAAAAAAATTAATGTCCTCAACATGTTCAACTATTTCCATATTTAAAATAACGTCATATTTTTTTTTGTTTTTAAGATTTTCTGGAGCAGAGGAAAAATATTTAATATTAAGTTTACTTTTTTTTGCATGAAGTTTAGCAATTTTAATATTTGTAATAGATGCATCTATTCCGGTAACGTTAGCTCCCATTCTACTCATTGGCTCAGATAGTAGTCCTCCACCGCAACCAATATCAAGTATTTCAATTTTTTGAAGAGGTTTTTTTTTATTTTCTAAATTAAAATTATTGATAATATTTTCTTTTATATATTTTATGCGAATAGGATTAAATTTATGAAGAGGTTTAAACTTCCCATGTGGATCCCACCATTCATCGGCCATTTTGGAAAATTTTTCAATTTCTTTTTTATTTATGCTACTCATTTAAGATAATTAGTTGACATAACAATTTAGATGTATTTTATCAAATATTAATTAAATTAAAATTATTAAATAGAATCAATGAAAACCGTGGTATTAAAATTTGGAGGCACTTCTGTTGGGAATATAGATAGAATTAAAAAAGTTTGTAAAATTATTGCATCCTACAAAAAGAAAAAGAAAAAAGTAGTTGTGATTTCATCTGCAATGAGTGGTGCTACTAATGAGCTTGTGAAAAAGTCTCAGTTAATTAGTAATAATTTTGATAAAGCTGAGTATGACACATTGTTATCAACAGGCGAACAAGTCTCTTGTGCATTAATTGCTGGTAGATTAAATCATATCGGCTTTAAATCTAGATCATGGATGTCGTGGCAATTACCAATAGAGACCGAGGGACCTTATTCAAGTTCAAGAATAAGTAGAGTAGTTGTAAAAGAACTTATTAGTTATCTAAAAATTGGTGGAATACCAGTTGTCACAGGATTTCAAGGTATAAATAATAAATTAAGATTAACCACAATAGGAAGAAGTGGATCAGATGCTACGGCTATTATGCTTGCAAAATTTATTAAAGCTGATGAGTGTATCATTTATACTGATGTAGATGGGATTTATACTACAGATCCCAGACAATTTAATAAAGCAAAAAAGATTAATAAAATTTTTTATGATGAAATGTTAGAGATGGCCTCTTTAGGATCAAAAGTTATGCAACCAACATCGGTGCAGGATGCAAAGTTAAATAACATAGAAATAAAGGTTAAGTCTTCATTTGCATCTAAGTCGGGAACTTTAATAACAGGTTCAAAAAAAAATTTTAGTGATCAAATTATTACTGGAATTTCATCAACAAGAAATGACTCTAAAATAACAATTATTGGAGTAAAGGATAGACCAGGCGTTGCAGCATCAATATTTAAACCTTTATTTAGAAACTTGATTAATGTTGATATGGTTGTTCAAAACATTTCTCAAAATGGGAAAGAAACTGATCTAACCTTCACAATTAAGACCGATGATTTAAAAAAAACTGAAAAATTAATTAAACTAAATAAGAAAATAACTTATAAAAATTTATCGTTCGATAAGAATGTTTCGAAAGTTTCTATAATAGGGGTAGGAATGATTACTGCACCTGGTATAACTTACAGAATGTTTAAGGCTCTTGCTTCAAAAAAGATCAATATTTTAGTAATTTCTACATCAGAAATTAAAATCTCTGTTTTAATTTCTTCAGAAAATGTGAAAAAAGCTATTGCCGTATTACATAGAGAATTTAAATTAGATTAATTTGATGAGTATAAGACCATTTAGAGATATCAAAAGAAAAAAAACAAAAGTTATTAATGTAGGCGATGTGAAAATTGGAGGTGACAATCCGATCTCAGTTCAATCTATGACCAATACCTTGACTACTGACGTAAAAGCAACAATTAATCAAATAAATGCTATAGCAGAAGAAGGAGGAGATATTGTCAGAGTTTCTTGTCCTGACAAAGAGTCTACTTTTGCGATGAAAGAGATAGTAAAAAATGTATCCATTCCTGTTGTTGCTGATATTCATTTTCATTATAAGAGGGCAATTGAAGCTGCTGATAATGGTGCAAAGTGTTTAAGAATAAATCCTGGAAATATTGGAGATAAATCTAAAATATATGAAGTTCTTAGTTCAGCAAAAAATAATAATTGTTCTATTAGAATTGGGGTAAACGCTGGATCGTTAGAAAAAGATATCCTGGAGAAGTTTAAAGAACCTTGTCCAGAAGCACTAGTGGAAAGTGCCCTAAGAAATATAAAAATATTAGAAGATCAAGATTTTTTCAATTTTAAGATAAGTGTTAAATCATCAGATGTTTTTCTATCCATTGCTGCTTATAGACAATTGTCTAAAGTGTGTGATTACCCTTTGCATCTTGGAATTACTGAAGCAGGTAGCTTTATGTCAGGAAGTATTAAGTCATCGATTGGACTAGGATCTCTATTGATGGATGGTATTGGAGATACGATTAGAATTTCATTGTCTGATGACCCAACCGAAGAAATTAAAGTAGGAAATGAGATACTGAAATCTTTAAATTTAAGAAATAAAGGTGTAAAGATAATATCCTGTCCATCATGCGCAAGACAAGCATTTAAAGTAATTGATACTGTGAAAATCTTAGAAGATAAATTATCTCATATTAAAACACCAATAACACTATCAATTATCGGATGTGTGGTTAACGGCCCAGGCGAAGCCAAAATGACTGATATTGGAATTACAGGAGGGGGTAAGGGAAGTAACATGTTGTATTTGTCTGGAATACAAATCGAAAAGGTTCTAACAAAAGATATAATTGATAAAGTCATTCTAGAGGTAGAAAAAAAAGCATCTGAATTAGAAAAATAAATATGATACCCTCAAAAACAATTGAAGAGCTCATAAATAAACATTCTAATTTAGAAAAAGATTTATCCTCTGGTAAAATTGATAAAAAATTATTTGCAGAAAAATCAAAAGAATATGCAGACGTTAATGAAGTTATAGATAATGCTAAAAGATATGTATCTTATAAAAAAGAAAAAGGAGAACTAAAAAAAATTCTGGAAGATAATCATGTAGACGAGGAATTGAAAAAAATGGCTGAAGTAGAATTAACAGAATTAGAATTTCAGCACGAAATAAATGAAAAAAAATTAAAATTATTTTTGCTTCCAAAAGATGAGGCAGATAAAAAAAATGCAATAATAGAAATAAGAGCTGGTACGGGAGGATTAGAGGCAAGCTTGTTTGCATCAGATCTTTTTAAAATGTATGAAAAAGTTAGTCAAAAAAAGAAATGGAACTTGGAACTTATATCTATTTCAAGAAGTGACGCAGGAGGTTTAAAGGAAGTAATAGCCTCAATTAAAGGAACAAATATATATTCAACCTTAAAATATGAAAGTGGCGTTCATAGAGTCCAAAGAGTTCCTGATACAGAAACTCAAGGACGTGTTCATACTTCGGCAGCTACAGTTGCTGTATTACCGGAGGCAGAAGAGGTGGATTTAAAAATTAGTGAGTCAGATTTAAGGATAGATGTCTTTAGAGCAGGAGGTCCAGGTGGACAGTCTGTTAATACAACAGACAGTGCGGTAAGAATAACCCATATACCAACGGGGATATCTGTTTCTCAACAGGATGAAAAATCTCAACACAAAAATAAAGCAAAGGGGATGAAAATATTAAGAGCAAGATTGTATGAATTAGAAAGATCTAGAATTGATCAAGAGAGATCTCAAGATAGAAAGACTAAAATAGGAACTGGAGATAGATCAGAAAGAATAAGAACATATAACTTCCCACAAGGAAGAGTAACAGATCACAGAATTAATTTAACTCTTCATAAACTTGAGGAATTCTTAGAAGGAGAAGCGTTTGATGAAATGATTGAGTCTTTAACTTTGCAAGCACAAGAGGAAAGTTTAAGTAGTTTAAAGTAAATGGATATCCAATCTGCTATTATAAAAGGTTCAAAAATTTTAAAAGATAAACATATCTCGACAGCTCAATTAGACTCTGAAATTTTAATGATGAAAGTAATTGGTAAAGATAAAAAATATATTATCTTAAATAATGATAAAAATTTAAGAAAAGAAAAATTAAAAGAATTTAATCAATTAATCTTTGAACGTTCGAATAGAAAACCTATTGCTTACTTAATTAATAATAAGCAGTTTTGGAAATATGAATTTCATGTTACAAAAGATACATTAATACCTAGACCGGACTCTGAGCTCATAATTGAGGAGGCTTTGAAAATAACTAAAAATAAAAAAAAATTGAGTGTGTTAGACATTGGAATAGGCTCTGGATGCATTCTTTTATCAATACTTAAAGAAAGAAATAATTTTTTTGGAGCAGGTATTGATATAAATAAAAATTGTTTAAATATATGTAAAATTAATGCAAAAAGGCTTAGAGTATATAACAGAATAAAATTATATAAATCAGATGTTGACAAATTTGTTTTAGGCAAATATGATTTAATTGTTTCTAATCCTCCATATATTAATAGACATAAAATTAAATATTTGGAAAGAGATGTAGTAAATTATGAACCTACATTAGCACTTAATGGTGGATTAGATGGATTATCAGAAATCAGAAAAGTAATACAAAAATCATCTGAGCTGATTAAAAAAAATGGAAAATTTATTTTAGAGATAGGGTTTAATCAAAGAAATAAAATAGTTAATTTATTAAAAGAAAAAGGTTTTTATATAAATAGTGTTTCAAAAGATCTTTCAAATAATGATAGGTGTATTGTCAGCACAAAAATATAAATAATTAAATATATGGTTACATTTAGAAATAATAATGCAAGAAGAAATAACTTCAGAAGAAGTGACAGAAATTTTAAAAGTAATGGAGATAGATCTAAATATGGTTCGAATTTCTCAAATAATGAAAATTTTAAAAGAAAAGTTCCTGGAAGAAATAATCACAATGCATCTAAGCTGATTGAAAAATATAATGATCTGGCAAGAGAAGCATCTTCTAATGGTGACAAAATTTTATCAGAGAACTACTTTCAACATGCTGATCATTTTACTAGAATTTTAAATGAGCAAGAAAACTATAGAAAAGAAAAATTTATTGATAGTAAAGAAAATAAAGAAAATTCCTCCCCAATAAGTCAAGTTGGTACAGACAAGATTGTTAATGATACAGTTGAAGATGATAAAGATGTCTTGTCAGAAAATACTATAACTCAAAAAACCCAACCTGAAGTGAATTAATTTAAATTTAAAATTTTTTCTGATTTAACTACATCTATTTTAATCTTATTAGTTTCAAATAATTTTCTTTCTGCACCTTTTAAAATTTTACCAGAGGGTAGTTTCAACTTTTGTGAGTTAACTCTTTTTCCGTTAACAATTACTTCATAATGAAGATGTGGACCAGTTGATTTTCCTGTTGATCCAACATATCCAATGGTTTGACCTTGTTTTACTCGTACACCTTTTTTAATTCCTCTGGCAAATTTTGACATATGGGCATAAACTGTTTGGTATGTAGAATTATGTTTTATTTTTACACAATTTCCCCCACCACCACACCATCCAACTTTTAAAACTATACCGTTACCCGAAGCCATTATAGGTGTGCCTTTAGGTGCAGCGAAATCTGTTCCTCTATGCATTTTAGTGAAACCATCAATGGGATGTTTTCTAATTCCAAACGATGAAGACAGTCTAGCACCATTAATTGGGGTCTTCATTAAAGCTTTTTGAACACTTTTTCCATTTTTATCATAATGACCTTCACTTCCTTCTTTATTAAAATGATATAAAGAATTATCTTGACCACTAAGCTTTAGATTTGCAAATTTAATTTCTCCAGTTTCAATAACATTTCTATTCTCATCTAAAAAAACCTCATACATGATTTGAAATTTATCTTTAGTCCTTATATCTCTCTGAAAATCAACTTGAAAACCATAAATTCTTGCAAATTCAATAATTATACTTGCTGGAATATTTTTTTCTGTTGCGGATTTATATAAACTTTGAAGTATAATACTTTCATTATATATAATTTCTTTATCTAATTTTAAAACAATAGTTTCTTGATTAAATAAATTATTAATATCTTTTTTTAAGAATATCTTCTCGGTGCTGGATACTTGGAATACAAATTCCTTAATTTGATTATTAGATTGATCTAAACTAAAGTTGATGACTTGTTTTGTATTTAACTTATTAAGATCAACTTTCTTTGATAAATTTTTTTTTATCTTTAAAATTTCCTCATCTTCGATCAAATAAAACTTCAATATTTTATCAAATGTTTCACCTGACTGCACTTTATGATTTATTCTTTTGTATTTTGGTTCTAAATTATTAAAAATATGATTAAGAGATTTTTTTAAGTAAATATTATTTATCAAATTGTTAAAATTTTGGTTATCAATATTTTTTTTGTAATTAAATAAAGTAATGAAAATTAATGTAACAATTATCCCTAAACTTAATGTTGTTATTTCATTA
>MDTB01040659.1_pt1 | contig 10423 bp, 11 predicted proteins | sample 811161 | NCBI WGS metagenome assembly MDTB01 (sample SAMN05326650, study PRJNA326480) | marine metagenome | isolation source: seawater | place: Mediterranean Sea | collected 2009
AAAAATAATTGTTTATTAGTTTTTTTATCTTCTGTTTCAGCCAGAAGAGGTAGTTACGATCCTATCTATGCAGCTTCCAAAGGTGCAATGATATCATTTATTAAGTCAGTATCAAAATGGGAAGCGCCAAAAATAAAATCCATTGGAATTTGTCCAGGTCTTATCAATAATACAAAAATGTATAAAAGTTTTACAAAAGAAAGATTGAAAAAGTTAAAAATTCAAAATCCAAATAAAAGTTTTGTTGATGCGAACAACTTAGCAAAGATTATTGTTGATGTTATTCAGCCTCACTGGAAGCATGCAAATGGATCTATAATTGATGTTAATGGTGGAGAGTTTTAATTTAAATAAAATTCTTATGTTTAACTGTTTTTGAAATATTACTAGTCTTATCTTTTAAATCTCTCATATAATCTGGATTTTCTTTATTAGATTTTATCTGATACAAGATCTTATTACTTTCATGAGGTTTGCACAAATGTGTGCAATTAGAGAATTTCTCTATGTTATTTATTTGATGCATAATTTCAGATTTTGTTTTTACATCATTCCATATCTCCTTAAATGATTTTTCATACAAACTTCCATAAGAATATTTTTTATGACCTCTATGATTCGTGCAAACATAAACATTTCCGTCTGCACCAACACAAGGTTGAAGTTGTGATCCTAGGCATTGTTTATAATTTCTCCCATAATTTTTTACATCAACTATTAAATCATCAATTTTATAAGCATTACACTCATATTTACTTCCAAGAATTTTTTTTGCCTTATCCAACAATACTAAGACCTCTTTTAGCCAAAAATCTGATGAAATTTGCTCTTTAGATTTATCTATTGTTTCGTCCCTTTCAATTTGAATTATCTCAGGTTTGAATTGACAATAATCTACATCTTTATCTTTAAATAAATTTGCAAAGTCTAAAATTTCCTCATAATTATCTTTGGTTACTACAAAACCAACTCCGATTGTAATTTTGGAATTTAGCTTTTTTTTAACTTCTATTAATTTTAGAATATTATTTACTACTGTTTCGAAATTGGTTGATTTATTAGTCACTCTTAAGGTGTCGTAAGAGGAAGCTTTACCAGCATCCATTGATATTCTAATCCATGATAAACAATTCACTAATGTCTCAAATAAATTAAATCTTTCAAACATAGTGCCATTTGAAAACATTCCCATTTGAATATTAGATTTTTCATTTATTAAGCTTATCATCTCACCAAGTGCAGGATTCATTGTTGGTTCTCCTCCCCCAGTCCAATTAATTGCTTCAATATCCATTGTAATAAGATCTTCAATGAGTTTCTTGAAAACATCTTTTTTTAACATTGTTCTGTTGAATAAATCTGTACCTTTGTATTTGCTTAAATGTAAATGACCAGATATACAAAATGGGCATGAATGATTACATGCATTAGAAGGATCTATCTCCATTGTTATAGGTGATGGATTCTGATCATTTAATAATTTATCAACTTTATTTAGGTGACATAAAATTTTATTCGATGGATTGAATATTTGACTCATAAGAATTTATATAACCTATAGTAAATAAAATTAATACAAATTAAAATTTTAAAAACTTTCTAAAAAATATCCATATTGATGATATTAAATTAAATGGAAAATACAAAAAAATACCCTGATATGGAGACCTTAACCAACAATATCTATCTGCTAAATGATTAATTGTTTTGTTTTTGGGGTGTTTAATTTTTTTATTAATTTCTTTAGTAATTAAACCTTTCTTAACATTTGGGTAAAATGAATGTGTTGCTCTAGGCCCCATACCAATATGACTTACCAGATTTACATTTGGAGTAATAGCAAATTGGTCATTCATCCATCCACCTAACATAAGCTGATAGTCCCATGTATCTATTTTATTTTTATACGTATCTTGGAAAATTTTGTTCCAATATTTTTTTTCTTTCAAATACATATGATTTAAAACTTCTTTATATTTTTTTGATTTTTTCCATTTTGGCCAATTTTTAATATTTATATCATAATATTTAAAACTTCTTTTCCAAGCTGCCCACCCCCAAATATGTGGATATTTAGAAAAGTAATAATCACCTTCCCCTCTCCAATTATTTTTTTGAAAGTTGTTTCCTGAGACCAATAGAATATTTCTATCTTTTTCATATTTTTTTAGCATTGTTTCACAGTATGGGAAAAAACTTTTGTTAGGCAAACAATCATCTTCTAAAATTATACCCTTTTCAACGTGAGAAAAAAACCATTTAAATGATAAAAAAACTTTCTTTTTACAACCTAAATTTTTTTTTGAAAAATTTTTGTAAACCTTACAACTCCAATTAATATTATTAAATATTTCTTGAACTTCCGCACAAAGCTTAGCTTCATTTTTTTTTTTTTAACTCTTGGCCCATCACAAGAAATAAATAGCTTTTTTGGTTTATATTTTCTAACTTCATTAAAAACTTTTCTAGTTAGGTCGGGTCTATTAAAAACCATCATTAATATCGGTAACTTTGATTTATTTTTAGACATACATTTTGCGAATGGTTATATTATTTATAATATTTAAACAAATTTATTTAGGAAAAAATTTTAATATTAGTAAAATTAGTATATTAAAATAAATATAATAAGTTGCATGAAATTAGCAAAACCTAACCTGTATCCTGTTTTTCTTGGTCTAACTCATATTGGTCAAATATTTTCTTTATGTTGGAGTAAAAAAGTTGGTAAATGCTCTGTATTTGATTTCAATAAAAAAAATCTTCAAAATTTCAAAAACAAAAATTATACAGATGAAGAGCCAAGTTTAAAAAAACATAAATTTAATCACAAAAGAATTAAAATTTTACAACATGAAAATGATTTAAGAAATTCTAAAATAATTTTTTTTACTTATGATACACCTCTTAGAAAATCTGATGGTTATCCTATCATTAAATCTATTCAAGAAAAATTAAAAAAATTATTTAAAGTAAAGTTTAAAAAAAAAGTTAAAATTATTATTACTTCTCAGTTTTATCCTGGTTACATTAATTTTTTGAAAAAAAAATATTTAAAAAATAATAAATATATTGAACTAATATACATGGTAGATACTTTAAAAATGGGTAATGCAATAGATAAATTTTTATTTCCTGAACAACTAATATTTGGGGCAGATTTAAAACAAAAAAATTTTTTACTAAAATTATTTAAAAAATTTGAGTGCAAAAAATTTTTTCTTAAAATTGAAGAGGCAGAGCTTTTAAAAATGTCTATAAATCTTTATTTATATTTCTCAGTAAATTTTACTAACATTATGGATACATTTAGCCGGCAATTAAATATTAAGTTTTCAAATATTATTAAAAATCTAAGAAATGACAAAAGAATTGGAAAATTTTCATATATTATTCCTTCACCAGCTATATCTGGTGGTCATCTAGAAAGAGACACTTATTATTTAAGACAAAATATCAAGGACAAAAAAATTATAAAAATTTTTAACAACTTAGAAAAATTTAATATTTCGAGAAAAATTAAAATAAAAGATGAAATTATAAAATTAACAAATAACAAAAAAATCAAAATTCTTATAGTTGGAGCTTCATACAAAGAGAACTCTTTTTCAATGATAAACAATATTTTTGATAAAATTTTTAAACATAAAAATTTTAATATCTTGTTTTACGACTCATACTTTAAACTTGAAAACCATGGCTATGATAATGTGCAAAAAAACATACATGTTGGTATAAAAAATGCTGATGTAATAATTTTAAATTATTGCAACTCTAAAGATTTAAGATATTTAAAAAAATTCTTTTCAAACAATTTGATTAAAAAATATTTATTTAATTTTTCCTATAAAAATAAAGATTTTTTTTTGGATAATAATAAAATTATTAATTATTTTTAAGAGGAATTTTAATTGAAAAAAAAATATATAAAAGTTGGTATAATAGGTTTTGGAAATATAGGTCAAAAAAGATTTAAATCTCTTAAATTAATAAAAAAATTCCATATCAATATTGAATATATAGTAGATCTCAAAAAACCAAAAAAATTAGATAAAAATATTAAATTTTTTAAAAATTGGAGTGATATTAAAAATATAAATGTTGATTTAATAATAGTTTCTACACCTACTTCAGAGTCTAAAAAAATTGTCAAAAACTTATGTGGTAAATTTAATATTATTGTTGAAAAACCTCTGAGTAACAAAGTCAATCAAATAAAAAAGTTTGTAAATATCAGCAACAAAAATAAAAGAATTCTTAAGATTGGTTACAATCTAAGATTTGATGATGGACTATTAAAGGCAAAAAAATTATTAGATCAGAATTTATTGGGAAAACTTTATTATATTAAAATTTCTTATGCTAATGGGGCTGCCAGAACTAATTCAAATAGTGTAGGTAGTCTTTTAGATATGGGTACACATTCATTAAATTTATTAATCTGGATTACAAACAATAAAAACTTTAAAATAGCAAAAGCTATTTCTCAAAAAAATGAATTTCTTAAAAAAACAAAAGTTGATAACGGATTTATATTATTAAAAGCAAATAATCTTCATTCTATAATACACCATGGATTTTGCACTTGGAAAAACAATTTTTATTTAGAAATAATTGGTTCAAATGGCTTAATTAGAATTAACTCTTTATCAAAATGGAAAGATCAAAAAGTTACACTGGGAATAAGAAAATTACCTGACGGCAAACCAAATATCAAACAATGGTATTTTAAGAAAGATAATAGTTGGAAAAATGAATTAATGTTTGTATTTAATGCAATTAATAATAAAAAAAATTACAAAAAAATAAATTTTGAGAGCATTGATACAGCAAATATAATTAAAAAATTAATTTAAATGTTAAATACATACAAATCTAATAAAATTATTTCATATAATAATACTGAAAAATTTTTCAAAAAACTTAAAAAAAAAAATACTATTTTATGTCATGGTGTTTTTGACTTAGTTCATCCTGGTCATATAAGGCACTTTTCTCATTGTAAAGATAAAGCAGATATACTCATAGTTTCATTAACCAAAGATAAATATATTAAAAAGGGAGCTTTTAGACCTTTAGTGCCTGAAAAATTAAGAGCTTTTAATCTCTCTGCTATAGAGTTGGTTGATTATGTAATTATTGACCAAAATAAAAACCCTGATGAATTAATAAAAAAAATAAAGCCAAATTATTTTGCTAAAGGAATGGAGTATGCTGATTTAAAAAACCCACTAACAGTAAAAGAGAAAAAAATTGTAGAAAGTCATGGTGGCAAAATGATCTTTTCTCCAGGTGACTTTGTTTTATCATCTACAAAAATTATAAGTCAAAAAAAACCTGATTTAAAAACTGAAAAATTAAGATTACTTATGGATGCTGAAAGTATAAACTTTGATGATCTAAAAAAAATTTTAGTTAGTATTAAAAATTTAAAAATTCATGTTATTGGAGATACTATTGTTGACACAAACCATTACTGTGAAGTTATAGGAGGTTTGCATAAGACACCCACATTAAGTATTGCAAAAAAAAATAGTGTTAATTTTTTAGGAGGCGCAGCAATTGTGGCGTCACATTTTAAAAGTTTTTGTAAAAATGTAACATTAACAACATTAATTTCAAATGACCAAGTTGGAAAATTTGCAAAAAAAAAATTAAAAGAAAAAAAAATAAATTTAAATTGTTATTACGAGGAAAATAGACCAACAACGAATAAAAGCAGTTACCTGGTAAATAACCATAAACTTTTAAAGGTAGATAAATTAAATAATACCTCAATTTCAGATCAAACTTTAGAAAAAATAATCAAATCTCTTAAAAAAAATAAATATGATATTTTTGTTTTTTCTGATTTTAGGCATGGAATACTTAATAACTTAACAATAAACAAACTTTTAAAATCAATTCCTAATAACTCTTTTAAAGTGGCTGATAGTCAGGTAGCAAGCAGGTGGGGCAACATTTCAGATTTTAAAAATTTTGAATTGCTTACACCTACAGAGAGAGAGGCAAGATATTCATTATTTGAACAAGATACACCTTTGCGAAATTTATTATCAAACTTGGTTAAAAAAGCTAAAGCAAAAAATATAATTTTAAAATTAGGTGAAAAGGGTTTAATTTCAATGTCTAAAAATAAAAGTGACTACATAGCTTTAGACCCTTTTGTAGACAATTTAATAGATAGCAATGGAGCAGGTGATGCCCTTTTGGCTTACTCAACTGCTGCTCTATTCAAGACTAAGTCTTTAATAATAGCCTCTATTGTTGGATTATTAGCTGCATCATGCAAGTGTGAAGTTCAGGGTAATCTACCAATTTCAATTAATGATATCATAAATAAAATTAATGAAATTGAAAAAAGAATTATCTAATAGAAAATTGAATAAAGTTTCAGATGAAATAAATTCTAAGGGATTCAGTATAATTAAACTATTTTCAAAAAATGATATTGATAATTTTTTTAAAGAAAAAATAATCAAGAATTTAAACAGTAGAAATTTAATAAATTACAAGTTTAATAAAAAGAACATCTCAAACTATCACAATATAGTTAAAGATGAAAATATTCATAAAAAATTAATCAATCCTGCGAAAAGACAGGTGGATCTTGAGCATATTATAAAAAAATTGAATAAAAACTCAAAAATTAATAATTTGGTAAAAGATCAATGGGGTAAAAAACAATATGAAGTAAGACTATATTTTAAAAATAAAATTAAAAAAAATTTTGCTGCTTTTAGATTGGCTAGACCTTTCAAAAAATTTAAAGATGATGTAGGGGGTGCACATTTAGACCTGCACTTTAATAATAAAATTTATAGTAATCATAATATATTGTTTACTATTTGGATTCCTATAATTGGTTTTAATAAAAACTATACATTGAGACTTTCTCCTCATAGTCATAAGAAAAAACACAAAATTGAAAATATGGAAAAACAAAAAAAATATATATCTAAAGTTTATAAAAAAAGTTATTTAAAAAACTTTAAATTCAAAAGGTTTAACATGAATAAAGGGGAAGTAATTATTTTTCATCCTAACTTATTACATGGATATAGCAAAAATAATGGTAATTTTACAAGAGCTAGTTTGGATCTGAGAATATATAACACTAAATTAATTTAATAATTAGTGTATTGCTCTTTTAAATTTTTTATTAAATCTTTAATCCTTATATGACTGAAAACTTTTTTTAACTTTCTTGTATTAAATTTTCTGTAACCTAAATGGGGCATTGGACCTGTTCTATTCAAAAATTTAATTTTATTTTTTTTTCCAGAGATTATTTCGATGGTTTTCGATATTTTGTAAAAACTATAAATTTTTCCTGTAGCAATATTGAATGTTTCATTAAGGTTGTTAATACATAATTCTGAAATAATTTTTGCTACATCCCCAACATAAATATGATCTCTTTTTTCCTCACCTTTTCCAAATAACTGTATATTAATATTTTTTTTTATAGCTCTAATAAACTTATTTGGCCCATAACCATTATGAGGATCTTTGTCTCCATAAATCAAAGTAGGTCTTAATATGCAGAGTTTATTACTAAAGTAATCCTTAAAATAATTTTCTCTCAAAAGATGCATAAAACCATGCAAGCTAGTTGGATTAGCAGGTGTAGTCTCTGAAATTTGTTTTTTTGTATCATGATAAACTGCATCAGAACTTAGATATAAAAATTTTTTAATTTTTTTACCCTTAATACCATTTGAAAAATTTTCTAAAAATGATAAATTATATATTAACATTTCCATATTTTTAACTGGTGCTTTTGCAGCTGCAAAAAAAACACTATCACCGTTTTTAACAATTTTTTTTAGTTTTTCAGAACTTGTTTTTTTAGATAAGTCTAAAGATTTTTTGCTTAATTCAATGCAAGTAACGTTTTTTTGCTTTTTTAAAATATTGGATACATGAGAGGCAACAAAACCGTTAGAGCCTAATATTATTACTCTTTTTTTTTTCACTTTTTTTTTAATATTTGTGAAACAATATTTTTTGAGGATAGACCATGAACTTCTAATAACTCAGAATAAGTGCCATAAAAATGAATAAATTTATCTTTTAACGTAAAAGTTTTAATATCTGACTTAATTTTATTTTTAAAAGCTAATGATAAAATTTTATCTTTTAAACCTCCATTAGGCACATGTTCTTCCATTACTATTATTTTTTTAAAGCTCTTTAAAATTTTTAATACTCCTTCTTCATCTAATGGTTTGATCGTATGACATGAATAAATTGAGGAATTAATATTTTTTTCTTTTAATTTATTTTTAACTTCAAAACTCATTGATATTAACGTCCCATAAGTAATTATTGCAATATCATTACCTTTAGTAACTCTACGAATTTTTCCTACCTGGAATTTATCAATTGCATTTTTTGTAAATGTTTTCTCACCTCTCTTCCCGAGTCTCATGTAAACTGGACCTTTGCTTTTTAAAGCACACCATGTCGTTGCATGTTTCATTTCTTCTGGATCGCAAGGACAAATAACCGTCATATTTGGTATTGCTGATGCAATAGCTATGTCTTCCATAGTATGATGAGTTCCTCCAAGTGTTGAATATACCAGGCCTGCGCCCATACCTATAATTGTTACAGGTAGATTTTGATAGCATAAATCTACTCTTACCATTTCAAAAGGCCTGTAAAGTGCAAATGTTGCTATGGTGTAACAAAAAGGTCTCATACCTCTTAATGCCAAACCACCAGCTATTCCAATCATAGATTGTTCAGCTACTCCGGTATTAATAAACCTTTCTGGAAAATTTTTTTTAAATTCACTTATTGCTCCTGCGGGAGAAATATCCGCAACAAGTACTGCAATTTTTTTATTTTTTTTTCCAATTTGATAAATAACTTCTGCAAACTTATCTCTCATTAAAAACCTTTCTCTATTTCATTAATACCTATAGAAAATTCTTCAGCAGTGGGTGACCTATAATGCCAAATTGGCTTATTTTCCATGTAAGAAACTCCTTTTCCTTTGACAGTATTTCCAACTATGAATAAAGGTTTTTTCGTTCTCCTGGATCGATAAGCTTTGTCCAATTCTTTTATATTGTGACCGTCAACAGAAAAGCATTCCCAATTAAATGATTTTATTTTATTTTCAATTGGATAAAATTTTGGATGAGTTTCTTTAGTAACACCATAAGATTGAGATCCATTATGATCAAGGAAGCATATTAAATTATCTAAATTTAGATTTGCTGCCATCATTAATGCCTCCCAAGTAGACCCTTCTTGTAACTCACCATCACTTAAAATTACAAAAGTTTTTGATGAATTTCTTTGAATTTTGTTTGCATGAGAAATTCCTACAGCAAGGGCAAGGCCGTGACCCAAAGAACCCGTAGATGCCTCGATCCCTGGATTTCCGTAATCCGGATGGCATCCAAGTATACCTCCAGATTTACAATAGTTAGCTATGTCTTTTGATGATAAAATTTTCCTTTCTTCTAGAATTACATATTGTGCTATACAGCTATGTCCCTTTGACATAATAAAAATATTATTATTTAAATTTTTTTTTCTAACTGGAATGTGAAATTTATAAATGTAATCGACCATTTCTAGACAAGAAAAGGCTCCTCCAAGATGTAAAGCTAGCACTTTTTGAGAGATATCAAAAATTTTTTTTCTGTATTTTTTACATCGCTCTTTACTATGTGAAATGGCGTTTTTTGAAATCATAAGATGCAAATATATATGCTACATAATTAAAAGTCTATTCCATTAATCTAATTTTAACCAATTCATTTGATGTATTTTTTTTCCAAAATATTTTGCTCCTTCAAGAGTGAAATGAGAGTTGTCCCAAAATATTTTATAACCCTCATTTGTAATTATATGACAAATTTCTAGTTTTTGGTTACAAATAAAATTTTCCTTTCTAAGAAATTTTACATTATTCCTTAATGATATCTCCTCTAACCAATTATTAAGTTTTATCATTGGAGTCGTCATTGATTTATAATGAAGTTTTCCTAAATCTTTAATTTTTTGTTTATTAAAATTTTGAATATCTATATTTTTTAATTTAATATCAAGCAAGGTAAATGGTGTTTTAATATTAAAAAAGAATCTTGGGCTATTAGATGTTATAATAATTTTTTTATTATTCTCTTTAAGAAATGGAATTACTTCCTCCTCTAATTTTAAAACATCTAAAAAAGACCATTCAGTTGATATAATTATATAATTTACTCTGACTCCAAATCTTCTTTAGCCTATAAATTTTTGACTTCAAAAGTATTAGTTTTTATTGGATTAATTTCATACTCTTTATATTTGTGGCATTATTCAATTTTTTCAGTAGTTAGGTATATTTCTCCAGATGAATTAAACTTATTTATTAAAATTTTACTTATTATAAGTACTTTTGTTATTTCTATATTTAGTT
>MDTB01103219.1_pt1 | contig 10423 bp, 10 predicted proteins | sample 811161 | NCBI WGS metagenome assembly MDTB01 (sample SAMN05326650, study PRJNA326480) | marine metagenome | isolation source: seawater | place: Mediterranean Sea | collected 2009
ACTTAGAATTGATGGAATTACTCCAGCAGCAGTATATATTTTGTTGTCACACGTCAAAAGAAAGTCTATTAAGCATATAGCTTAATGGAAAATGAAAATTTAAAATCATACGATAAACTTAATAGCTTAAATATTTCACGTGAAACATTTTTGGATTTTGAGTACTTCATATCTATGCTAATAGAGAAAAATAAACAAATTAACATAGTAAGTGAAAAATCCTCAAAAAACAGCTTAATTCGCAATAGACATGTAATAGATTCAGCACAAATTATTGAATTTATTGATTTAAATAGTGATTCAACCACAGATTTAGGTACTGGTGGTGGATTGCCAGGCATAATAATAGCTATTATGTTAAAAAGAATAAAAAAAAAGATGAAAGTGCATTTGTATGAAAAAAGCCATAACAAAGGGGTTTTTTTGAGAGAAGTTTCAAAAAAATTAAATCTTGAAACAGAAATATATAAGAAAGATGTATTTAAATTAAAAAATTTAAATACAGGAACTGTGATGTCTAGAGCTTTCAAACCAATGCCAATAGTTTTAGATTTAATTTTTAAAAATTTTACTAATCATAAAAATTTAATTTTTTTTATGGGTAAAACAGGAAAGAAAATATTTAAAAACATTTTGAATAATTGGGATTTGCAGTACGTAGAAAAAAAAAGCATAACAAATGAGGAGTCATTCTTATTAAATATTAAAAAGATTAAAAAAAAAACTAATGCAAATTATTTCAGTTATTAATCAAAAGGGTGGGGTAGGTAAAACAACAACTGTGATCAATCTTGCAGCAGGTTTGTCACAACAAAACAAAAAAATTCTAGTTATTGATTTAGATCCTCAAGGTAATGCAACTACTGGATTAGGATTATCCAATATTGATTCATCAAGTGATACTATTTATGGTGTTTTAAATGGTACAAAAAAAATTAATGAAACAATTAAAAAAACTCAGTTAAAAAATTTAGATATTATAACCTCAAATGTTGATTTATCTGGTTTAGAGCTAGAAACCGCTGATGATACAGCTAGAGCCTTTATTTTAAAAGGTAAATTAACCGCTTATTTAAATGATTCTAGCGGATATTATGATTATGTTTTGATAGACTGCCCTCCATCCTTGAGTTTGCTAACGGTAATGGCACTTGTGACATCAAATTCACTTTTGGTGCCACTCCAAACCGAATTTTTTGCTCTTGAAGGGCTTACGCAATTGATGAAAACGATTGAAAGAATAAAAGTCAGTTTGAACCCAAATTTAAAAATAAGAGGAATACTTCTTACTATGTATGACAAAAGAAATAAGCTTTCATCTCAAGTTGAAAAAGAGGCTAGAGATTATTTTACTAATAAAGTTTATTCCACAGTGATACCAAGAAATGTTAGATTGTCGGAAGCACCATCTCATGGAATGCCAGTTTTGATATATGATAAATCATGTCCCGGTAGTAAATCTTATTTTAACTTCACAGACGAATTCATTAATCAAGAATCAAATGTGGGTAGCGCAGCCTAATGGATTCAAATAAAATTAAAAAAGGGTTAGGTCGTGGGCTATCATCTTTAATAGGAGAAGTTAAAACTGAAGATACAAGAAATCAAATCCCTATTACTGATATTGTCCCAAATAAATATCAACCAAGAAAAGATTTTGATGAAATTAATTTAAATGATCTTACAAATTCAATTAAAGAAAGAGGAATTCTTCAGCCTATTATTGTGAGAAAATCTAACGATGACTCTAAATATGAAATTATAGCAGGTGAGAGAAGGTGGTTGGCAGCACAGAAGGCAGGCTTACATAATGTCCCTGTAGTTGTAACAGATGCTGATGATTTAAAATCTCTTGAGTTTTCTATTATTGAAAATGTCCAACGTCATGACTTAAATCCACTAGAAGAAGCTCAAGGGTATAAACGTTTAATAAATGATTTTTCTTATGATCAAGAAAAAGTTTCAAATTTTATTGGAAAAAGTAGAAGTCACATAGCTAATTGCCTAAGGCTTCTCACGTTACCAACCGAAGTAATAAAACTTATTGAAAATAAAAAAATTACTGCTGGTCATGCAAAAATTTTAGTTGGTTTAGAAAATGCATCTTTCATAGCAAACAAAATTATCGATAAAAAATTATCAGTCAGACAAGCAGAGATTTTAGTTAAAACATTTAAAAATAAAGGAAAAAAAACTTTTACTAAAGATGTCAATATAAGAGATTTGGAAATTTCTATTTCTGAAAAAATAGGTTTAAATGTTTCCATTAAAAACAACAAAAGAAACAAGGGTACAATTTCATTCTCATACAAGGAAATTGATCAACTAAATAAAATAGTAGAAATTATAAAATCTTATTATTAGGTTTTTCCAGTTTTTCCAAAATAAAATTACAAATAACTTGATTTGATATTTGAGGATTTTTTTTGACCAAAAATTCTAGTTCACTCACTTTTTTAATTAACTTTTGAATTTGAGTAAGAGACCAAATTTTCAATTGAATTTTAATTATATCTTTATCTTTCCAAAATATAGGTGGTCTATAAGAAGATATTACATCATCAAGATTCTTTTTATTTTCCAAATCTACCTTTATTCTCTTAAGTCTCTTTAATTTAGATAAAAAAGTTTTTAAGATTAATATATTTTCTTCAGTTTGATGGTCATTTTCATTTAAAATATTTAGTGTCTTCTTTTTATTTTTTGCAAGACATTGATCTGTAAGTTCAGAAACATTATAATTTTCAGCTAGGTTGGTAAGTTTTAAAATTTCTTCAAAACTGATTGACATTTTTTTTTGACTATAATTTTCAATTTTTTCTAATTCATTTTTAAGATTTATTCGATTACCTTTTGATCTCTCGATGATAAAGTTGATATTTTGTGCTGATATTTTTATCTTTTTTTTATTAAAAAAATTTTGAGCTAGGGCTAAAAGAGTTTGAAAATTATCTTCATAATATGGTGTAATTATTGTTGACTTATTCTTTTCAAAAAAATTTCTTAACTTTGATTTTTTTTCTAGAATACCAGTTTTGATTATAATTTTTAAATCCTTTATTTTTTTTTCAATAATCTCTTCTATGAAATTTAAGATTTTATCTGATGCTCTGTTAATAATAATTAGTTTGTCATTCTCAAAAAAAGATTTATTTAAAATCTTTTCTTTAAATTCATCGATATTTGAGAGAACATCAATTTCATCATAAGAATAGATATTTTTTGAAAAATTTGGCTTAAAGACATTATTAATAGTGTCTTCTATTAACCCACTATTTTGTCCATATAATAAGTAGAAATTGATATTATTTTTTAAATTTTTTTTTAAATCAAAATATTTAATAATCATTAAAGGTTTATATACAAAGTTATTTCTTCAATAATTTTGTTTATAATATTATTTTTAACTGAGTCTTGATACTCAACTAACTCAAATTTGTTTTCTTTATTATTATACGTAAAATCTTCAAAAAAATCTTTCTTTTTTAGAATTTTTTTATTCTTACTAATTGTCAAATTAACCAAAATACTTGTTCTGTATGATTCGATTTGACCTTTAGAATTTTTTGAAGTTTCTTCAACTACGAAAGTAGTTTTTAATAACAATTTGTTTAAAGAGTTATCATTTTTATTTTCTTTAAATGAAAGTGAATTAATTATTTGTCTATTAATTCTATTATCCCCTTCAAAAATAATTTCGGAAAATTCAAGATTTTTTGAATTGTTGTTAACATAGATCGGTTGATAATCACAACTCGAAATAAAAAATAATAAAATTATAAATATTTTTTTCATTATTTAATTATATAGTTTATAAGTCTATTTTTAACATATATTGTTTTTACTAATTCTCCACTATTTAAATATTTTTCTATTAATCGTTTTTCTTTTATTAGATTTATTATTTCTTTTTCATTAAGATTTTTTTGAACTATAATTATATTTCTTTTTTTACCATTTACTTGAATTACAATTTCATTATTTTCCTCATTTAAATATTTTTCATATATTTTAGGCCATTTAAAACTTTCTTTATAATTTAGTTTTTTTAAGCATTCATTTGCTATATGTGGAATAACTGGCAACATTACTAGAAGAATTTTTTCAAAATTACTTTTTAAGTTTTTATAGTTTTTATGGTTTTCGATTAATTTTTTGTAATAAGAGTATACTTCATGATAGGTAGCAATAATGACATTATATCTAAATTTCTCAAGTGCTTGATTGATTTTATTAATTATTTGGTTGGTGAAAACCTCTAATTCTTCATTTTTAGTATCTATATTTAATTTAGAAATTTTAAAAATTTCTTCACTTAAAAGCCAAAATTTTTGTATAAATTTGTAAGACGATTTCATCCCTTCGTCTGACCACTGCACATCTCTTTCAGGAGGACTGTCTGCTAAAATAAAAAACCTAACAGCGTCTGCCCCATATTGATCAATAATATTTTGAGGGTCAATTGTATTTCTTTTCGATTTTGACATTGACTCAGATGGACCAACTTTAATTGATTTTGAGGGATCTTTTCTTAAAAAAAAATCTTTTCCATTTTTAGAAAAAATTTCATCTGGACTAATCCAAAAGTTATTTTCATCCCTGTAAGTTTCATGGCAGACCATTCCCTGAGTAAAAAGACCCTTAAAAGGTTCTTTAAAATTTATCTTATTGTTGTTAAGACTTATTGCTCGCATAAAAAATCTAGAATAAAGAAGGTGTAAAATAGCATGTTCAATTCCACCTATATACTGGTCTACAGGCATCCAATAGTTAATATCAGACTCATCAAATGGTTTTGATTTATTTTGGGTTGTACAAAATCTTAGATAGTACCAAGAAGAGTCTACAAAAGTATCAAGAGTATCTGTCTCTCTTAAACATCTTTTACCATCTATGACTATATTTTTCCAAGTATTTTGAGCATCTAGAGGGTTGCCATTTGTATTAATATTAATGTTATCAGGAAGTTTTACTGGTAATTCTGTTTCAGGTATTTTAACAATATTATTTTTTTCATCATAAGCGATTGGTATAGGGCACCCCCAATATCTTTGTCTTGATATTCCCCAATCTTTTAATCGATAATTAGTTTTTCTGACTCCTAATTTTTTATCTTCTAATAATTTTATGGTTTCATTTATAGAATCTCCTGGAACTTTTAGTTTATTTAAAAATTTAGAATTTATTATAACTCCAGGTCCAGAATAGGCTTGATCTTTAACAATGAAGTCGTCAGTTTCATCTAATGGCCTAACTACAGTTTTTATTTTTAGATTATACTTTTTTGCAAAATCAAAATCTCTCTGGTCATGAGCGGGACAACCAAAAACAGCTCCAAATCCATAATCCATTAAAACAAAATTTGCAAAATAAACTGGAACTTTAATGTTTTTGTCCAATGGATTTAAGGCCAATAAATTTGTTTTAAAACCAATTTTTGTTGCTTGAGCTATAGATTCCTCTGTAGTACCTGTTTTTGAACATTCTTTCTTAAAATCTAAAAATTCTTTTTTATCTTCATAAAACTTCGACAGAGGATGATCGACAGATAATGCAAGAAAAGAAAATCCAAAAAGAGTATCAGGTCTAGTGGTATAACACTTAATTGAGTTAATATTTTTAGAACCTTCAATTTTAAAGTCAATTTCACAACCTAATGACTTACCAATCCAATTTTTTTGCATTGTCTTGACTTTTTCAGGCCACTCTTTAAGTAAATCTAAATCAGATAATAATTCCTCTGAAAAATAAGAAATTTTAAAAAACCATTGATTAAGTTTTTTTCTTTCAACTGTAGCACCTGATCTCCAGCCTTTACCATCTATTACTTGTTCATTGGCAAGCACCGTCTTATCAATTGGATCCCAATTTACATAACTTTCTTTTCTATAAACTAAACCCTTATCATAAAGATCTAAAAAAAGTTTTTGTTGATGTTTATAATAATCTGAAGAACAAGTAGAAATCTCTCTACCCCAATCGATTGAAAGACCTAGTTGTTTTAGTTGAAATTTCATTGTTTGGATGTTTTTTTCAGTCCACACTTTTGGGTTTAGATTATTTTGTTTAGCTGCATTTTCTGCAGGCATTCCAAAAGAGTCCCATCCCATTGGATGTAAAACATTAAATCCTTTTAAGGTTTTATAACGAGATAAGACATCTCCTATAGTGTAGTTTCTTACATGACCCATATGAATTTTTCCAGATGGGTATGGAAACATTTCTAGACAATAAAATTTTGGTTTTTTAAAGTCTATTTGAGCTAAAAAAGTTTTTTTCTCTTCCCAATAATTTTGCCATTTAATTTCTACTTCTTTAAAATTATATCTTGAAGAGATAGACATTAGAATTAACTGTTATTAAAAATTTTTGCCTGGAATTTTGTATTCTCCAATATCGTCTTTGGTTTTGACCAGATCTTGTTTCTCTATTTCTGCAGCTTTTCTTAAAATCGTAAATTTAATTTCATTATTTGTAGAATTTTCTATTGTCTTTATTTTACAATTATTAAAAGTTTTACAATTTCTAGTGTGAATAATTACATTAATAGCATCTGATCTTATCTCATTGGTTAGAAACCTAACTGTTATTTTGATTTCATCTTTGCTGGTATCGTCACTAAACCAATCTGTAATAATTACACCACCCCCGTAATCTACTACAGCTAGTGGAGCAAAACTTAATTTTTCCATAGATGCTCTCCACATAGGGTTGGAAGAAGCAAACATGAAATTTCCATTAGATTTTCCTAAATTACCGAGCTTAAAACCTCTTCCTTCTTCCATATTTTTTTTTACTCTTTCGTTTGCATTTACTGGAACCTTTCTAGCATCAGATGGCTTATAAATCCCGCATGATGCTAAAAATGAAAAAATAATTAAAATTATTGAAAACTTTTTCATAGATAAATTAAGGATATAGAGCTTATTAATGAAGAATTAAAGACGATTTTATTATATGTGATAAAAAAGCAACACTTTTTCAAATAAAATGCATATAATAGGATAAATTATGTAAAACCAGACAAATTAGAATAAATAACACGTATTCATATATGAAAAGAATAACAAAGGAGAAAATTATGGATAACTTAAAAAAAGTAGGTTTAACAGCTTTAGCTGGTTCTCTTGCTGCTGTTTCAGCTAATGCAGCTGAAATGACTGTAAGTGGTGCTACGTTGCTAACTTACACTTCTGAAGATACTACAGAAGTTACTGGTAACCCTTTTGGTATGAAAACCAACTTAGCATTCACTGCTTCAGGTGATGTTAATGGTTACACAGTATCATACATGCAAACGTCAGTAGACCAATTTGCTGGTATGTCTTCAGCTAGATTATCTGTTGATATGGGTGATTTAGGATTGATTGCTTTTGACCAAGGTTCAGGTTCAGGTCTAGCAACTATTGATGATAAAACACCAACTGCAGCAGAAGAAATCTGGGATGGTCTAGATGGAACTAAAGCAGGTGGACTAGTTGGTGCAGCTGGAAACTCAGGTGTTTGGAACTACGTTAAAACTATGGAGGGCATAACTTTAAATGCTGCTGCTAGAAAAGGTTCTGGAGCTAAAAACTCTGATGGTTCTTCTTCAGGTGCAGGTCAAGGTGCTTGGGACTTTGCTTTAACAGGTTCTGGTGATTCTATGGGTATCGAAGGAATTGCTTGGGGATTTGGTTATGGTGAAGCAGAAGCTGGATCACAAGCTAACTCAGCTGGTAAAAATGGTGATGACACTCATATTACTGGATTTGTTAATTACTCATTCGGCCCTGTAACTGCAGGTTACCAAATGTCAGAGATTAACGAAAATGGTAATAATGAAGCAGCAGAACTAACTGACGCTTGGGGAATTGCGTTTAACGTAAACGACGATCTTTCAATATCTTATGGTGAAAGAGATGTAGAATACGATAAGCCAAGTGGAACTAACGTTACTGAAAATGGCGAAGGTATTGCTGTAGCATATACTATGGGTTCTATGAAAATTGCTGGAAACATAAACGAAGTTTCTGACAATGGTGGAACAGCTAATTCAAATGACGAAATGAAAGAAATAGCATTATCATTTGCATTTTAATCATTCGATAGTTTAAAATTTAAAGCCCCAGCTTAAAAACTGGGGCTTTTTTTTTAAAGATTTTTATCGATTTTTTTCAACAATTTTTTATATTTTTCAAAAGCATCTAAAGAAGATTTATAAATGGGTCTTCTTGCTTGAGCAGTGCTCATAGTTTTTATAGGCGATTTGTTTTTATGGAAAGCTAAACAATTATCTTCCCAGCTTAATTGACAATATTGTATAATTTTTTTTATCTGTTGTTCTTGGTTATTAATAAGACTTTCATAACTTAAACTTAATATATCATTATGAATTTTGGAGTTCCAAAAATTCATTAAACTTAAATATGAATTATAGTATAATACTAAATCATCCTCGTCATAAGTAAAACCTAAGCCACCTTCAAAAAGATTTTTGTATAAAGAAAGACAATTATTTTTTGGATTTCTTGTACAATGTATAATTTTTGCATTAGGAAATATCATTTTTATAAAACCTATCCATCTAAAATTTAATGGGGCCTTATCGGTAATAAATTTTTCTTTGAAGTTAAAATGATTAATAAAATTATGATATTCTAAATTAATTGATTTAATTTTAAGAAGATCTTTTATTGTATTATATATTTTTTTTGGATCTATTTCTTGATTTTCCATAAAATTTGTTTTGATAATATTAGATAGTATTGGCAGTTCTCCACCCCCAAAAACTTCACTGTGTGAACTAATAATTTGTTCAACAAGAGAAGTTCCTGACCTAGGCATTCCAAGTATGAAAATTATATTATCTTTACTATCATTTTTATATTTATCAAAATTGATCTCTTTAAATATTTCAATAATTTTTAAATTTAAATCGATTTCTCTTTTAATATTATAATCAAGTATTTTCTTTTTAAGGTCATTACCTTTTTTTAAAAATTGAAATGAAGTATTAATATTATTCATATCTTCATTAGCTTTGGATAGAGCAAAATATATATCAATTTTTTCATGATCATTTAATTTTGAATCTTTCAATTTTTTTTTCATTTCCTTATAATGTAAATTTTCATTTTCATATTTGAATGACTGACTTATTAGATGATCTGCTTGTGTTAAATTAGGATTAATTTTTAAAGCGTCATTAGCAAATTTGATTGATTTATTAAAATCTCCTAATCCCTGATATGCTAATGCAAGTGAGTAAAGTATTATTGGATTTTGTGGCATAATTTTTTGTGCTTGTTCATAAAGTGAAATAGCATCATAAAATTTATTTATATCTCTTTTTAAATTACCTAAATTAACATATGCATTTACATATTTTGGATTTAGTTTAATTGTTTCATTATATAAGTTTTCTGCCAAATCATATTGTAGTAAGTTTTTGTAGCTTGTTGCTAGGTTATTCATTAAAGATAAATTTCTAGAGTCATACTTTAGAGCTTTTACAAAAATATCCTTAGCTTTTTTATATTGTCCAGTATTTTGGTATGATGAACCTAATAAATTATAAAGAACAACATATTCGGGAAATTTTTTTATGTACTGTAAAGATTTACTAATTACATAATTAAAATTTTTTGAGTTAAAATTATTAACTAAAATTTGAATTTTTTTCTCAATTTCATTATTTTTCATTTTAAGTTTGATTAAAGTATTTTATAGCAGAAAAACCATATGCGTTAGATATTTTTAGTCTATTTAAATTTTTTTTGTTTATTCCACCAAGTGCGACAACCTTTTTTTTGGTTAGTTGTAATAAAAAGTTAAATTTTATAATTCCTAGATGATTTTTATAATTTTTTGTTTGAAATATTGGTGATAAAAAAATTATTTCTACACCTTGTTTTTCTTTGATTTTTATTTCCTGAATATTGTGGGCAGAACCCATAATAATAAAATTTCTTTTAACTTTAAATTTTTGTACATTAAGTTTTTTATTAAAAGAAGGAATATATGCTCCATCTAAATTATTCTGAACTGCTAATTTAATATTATTAGCCAAATAAAACTTATTATTATTTAATTTACAGACTTTTTTAATCTTCAAGATTATATTGATATCTAAATTTTTGTTATAATTTCTATAAATGATACCTACATTAGAGTTCAATTTAAAAATTTTTTTTTCGTCAAAAGAGTCTATAAAAGTAAATATACGAGGAATTTTATTATGCATCAAAATGTCATAAATTTACTAGAAATTGAAAAAGAAATATATTCAAAAAATAATAATCGTGGTAATAAAACAAAAATAATTGCAGTTAGCAAAACTTTTGATCTTCCTCATATTTTACCTTTAATAGAACACGGTCATATACATTTTGGTGAAAACAAAGTTCAAGAGGCTCTTGATAAATGGCCAAATGTAAAAAGT
>MDTB01108421.1_pt1 | contig 10423 bp, 9 predicted proteins | sample 811161 | NCBI WGS metagenome assembly MDTB01 (sample SAMN05326650, study PRJNA326480) | marine metagenome | isolation source: seawater | place: Mediterranean Sea | collected 2009
GTTAACAAATTTCAAATATTGTACTTTGTCTCCAGAAAACAACGCAAAAATGCCAATTACCAGAATTGCAGAAAAATACCAGCGTAAGATCATACATCGAGCACAGGGCTCTCTCACTATTTTTTTGTTGTTTCTTGAGATAAACATTCTTATACCTAAAATTCCCTTTTTCAAACTCTGCATTTAATCTAAGCCATGCAAAGATCAAGCCGAAAAAGTAAGTTTTTTTACATTTTTTTTGACACAAAAATTTTCATTCATTAATTGATTTTTTGTAAGCTATTGAATTAATTATCAATATTTAACAAATTTTTGACAAAAAGTCAAGTCAAATTGTTTTTTTGAAAAAAGAAATAATTCATGCAATCGTCTACCTAATATAAAGGAGGACGTAACCATGCAACTCACGGCGTCACTAAATTTAAAACAAAAACAGTCATTAGTAATGACACCACAATTGCAACAAGCGATTAGACTATTACAAATGACTAATTTAGATCTTAGACAATATCTAGAAACAGAGTGTTTCGAAAATCCTTTCTTAGAAGTTGGTTCAATAGAGGATAGCAATGAGCCCATAAAATCTGATACGGATCAAACTATTGACTCAGAAAACAATCAAAAAAAAGAAATAGATGAAATTGATAGCGTTTTGTCCACTGGTGAAGCACAAAAGGATGATCCAACGATTAATCAAGATTATGAGAACAGATTTGATACCGAAACTACTGACTTTACTCCAAAGAGTAATACCTCAATGCCAAATGATGATTATGACTTCATTGCCGAGTCAGTTGAAAATAATCCTGTTTCACTTCAAGAACATGTTTATAAAGAAATTGATCTAGCCTTCACTGACTCAAACTCAAGATTAGTTGCACACGCATATGCGGAAAGCCTTGAAGCAAGTGGATGGATAAATTTAGGCCCTGATGAGGTTGCAGAAAAATGTGGCTCCACTTCGGAATTCTGTAAAACTATTCTGACAAAATTGCAATCATTTGAACCAGCTGGACTTTTTGCTCGAAATCTAAAAGAATGCCTTAAAATTCAAGCCCTGGATAAGAATTTGCTATCAAAGGAATTAGAAACTCTGCTTAACAACCTGGAGTTGTTAGCTAAAGGCCAATTTGAGTCATTACAACGAAAAATTAAATGTGATAAACCAGAACTTTTAGAATTAATAAAAATAGTTAGAAGTTTTAATCCAAAGCCTGGAGAAATGTTTGAACTAGGTCAGAATCATATAAATGCACCTGACCTAATGGTAAAAAAAGCTACAAATGGTTGGGTTGTTGATTTAAATAAGTCCAATCTACCCTCTGTTTACGTAAATACGGATTATGCAGAAGAATTAAATAAAAAAGCTAGAGATTCTGAAACACACGAATATGCGGCACAAGCAATCGCTTCTGCTCGATGGTTAAAGCGAGCTGTTGCTAAACGAAATTCAACCACATTAAAGGTGGGGTCTGAAATAATAAGGCGCCAGACTGATTTTCTTGAGAAAGGACTAGATTATTTAAAACCACTGTCTTTAAAAGACATTGCAGAAAAAGTCAGCATGCATGAAAGTACAATTAGTAGGGTTACTAGTGGTCTGTTAATAAATACTCCAAGAGGAACCTTCCCCTTGAAATCTTTCTTCAGTATCTCTATCGATACGGATCGCCCAGGAATTGAAACTTCCGCAGCTGCCGTTAGAAATTTGATTAAGACAATTATTTCGGAAGAAAATGTGAAAAAACCTTTCAGCGATGAAGCCCTGGCCGAGCTCATCAGTGATAAGGGAGTAAAACTAGCAAGAAGAACAGTGGCGAAATATAGAGAACTTATGAAAATACCCTCTTCCTCTGAAAGAAGGAGAAGAGCTAGAGTTTTTGGAAATTAAAATATGACAAGTGTAACTTACCATCTAATATTTACACTCAGGCAGCCTATAAGTTTAAAGTTGTAGCACACAAATTTTCACAAATATCATTTGTCATATTAACATGCTAAATATTGTAAACTTTGTGTTCCAAATAAGCTGCCATAGGCTCGATTTTGTGAGTTTGAGGTACACCTCTATTATCACACATAACCACCTCTATGCCAAGGTTTTTATTTTGAAACGCCTTGATATGTGCGTCATAATGTTGGTAATCAAAAGTTTCATAATCGCTTTTAATTTTTAGATTTGACAGCATCTTCAACTCCTTTTTTTAAGAAATAATTGCAGATACTGTGCCAAAGCACCTTATAAAAAAATTGCTTTCTGAAAATATAACTTTGCTTATTTTTTCATACGATCAGTCATAATCTCAATTATTGCTTCCGCATGTTCATCACTTAAATCATACCTCTTGCGGAGTGCTTCTATTTTTTCTGCTTCTTCAACAGATATTTCTCCGTCAGCCAAGGCATGTACTACTTCAGCCTCAAAAATACTATTTCTCCGTTGAACTTGGTTAGCAAAAGCATTCGCTACTATACCAGTTAACAAGGCCACTGTCATTACTCCCATTAAGGCAGTCACGGCTGCTATAATTTTTCCAAGAGCTGTAATTGGCGAGGCGTCTCCATAACCCACTGTAGTAAGTGTTATGATAGACCACCACATGGTTTCAGGGATAGAACTGAACTTCTCAGGCTGCACGTCAGATTCAACTATATACAATGCTGAACTAGAAAAAAACAACGCCAAAACTAATAGATACATCGCCGCAGTAAAAGATCCACGCTCGTGTCTGATTGCAGATACTAGGTCTTCGAGTGCAGAGCTGTAATGGGAAATCTTTAGCAAGCGTACCATACGCAGTACTCTCAACCACCGCAGGTCAACCGAACCCATAAAAATTGAAAGAACACTTGGTAATATCGCTACTAAATCTACTAATCCAGTGAAACTGAAAATATAGGCCATTCTTTTTGAAAAAGGCTTTTTCCATTTACCTGAAGTTGATGCAGCACTAGCCCAAATCCTCAAAATGTATTCCATACCAAAAATAGAGACCGAAAACATTTCAAATCCAAAAAACAGGCTTTTATATTGAGTTCCAATTGTTTCTATCGACTCTAAACTGATTGCAATTAAATTTAGAATAATTAAAATGGACAAAGATACATCACAGTAAAAGCTTGTTTTATCTTTGCCATCACTTTTTTCGAGAATTTCTAATAATCTTTTTTTTGTTATCAAGTAAACCTCTCGTATTTACTGCATATTATATATAAATATAAAAGATATACTATACCCAGGATTTACTTTTTTTCTTTTGAAGCTTCAAATCGTTATCCATCATATTCCTCATTGCTTCGGCAAACCTTCGATGGGACTCCCTATTTTTCTTTAAAAGTGGGTTTAAAGGAATAACAATATCACCATCTGTACGCTGATATGGTACTTCGTAATCCCCAAACTTAGATACAATATTAGTGACTTGCCTTATTAGATCTATTTCTGACTCATCCATATTTTAATCTCCATATCTTTGTATTCGGTTTTACTTAGAAAACTCTTCTCTGAATAATAGAATCATATCCACCTTATCTCTGAAATATGCAGATTTATACTTTAAAAGTTTTCTAATTTTTTTGTTGTCAGTTAAGCTATCTTCATTAGTGAAAACAATTTCGAACTCCTCATTGTTTTTAATAGGTTTAATAAGATTGTGGTAGCCAGAATTTAGATCGAGATTTATAGCTTTTTCTTTTGCTTTAATATTTTTAACTTTGTTTACGATTAGTTTTTCTAGTAAGGGTTTTTGAGGGTAGAAAATGTTATCATCTAAAAATAATGAAGCCTTCTTGACTGACTTAATATCTTCGTTTTCGGCTCTATTGCTGGCTGCCCATATTCTATTTACTTTGTTGAAATATTTTTTGTTAAACTTTTCTTTTGAAGAATGATAATGCTTTATCGCTTGCTCCCAAGTACCATGTTTAGATTTCAAGGCAAGCAAAAATCTCGCTGCATATTCAATATTTGTAATGGGATCAATCATCTCTTCAAAAGAGCTAAATTGTGCATAATGCCATTTAACATTTACTTGCATACAACCAACATCAATATTTCTAAATTCGCTAGTTATATTTTTTCTCAAGTATCTTAATGCTTGGTCTTTAGTATCAAAAAATACACTTTTACCTGCATGATTTAAGGACCATGGCCATGCAAACATAGAACCATCATCCAGCAATCTGCCGGACTCTACCATCGAAATGCTAGTTAAAATATTTTCGGGTAGTCTTTTTTCAATCTCTATTGCTTTGGCCAATTCCTTACAATTAGGTACTACCTTTGAATATGCTACAGATTTTGAAAAGTTTATTAAAAGTGGTAAACCAAATACAAATAATTTCAAAATCAATAAACTTTTTGTACTTCGAAAAAAGATTGCCTTGAACACTTTGACCTCTAAATATTTAATGATCTAGAAGTGCAAGGCTCATGCCAATTTCTAAAACAGTTAAGCACAAGCCACCCCAAAATGTACTTTCACTTGCTAATATTACTGAAAACATAAAGTTAGGTCTAATTTACTTTCTAATGATCTCCACAATCTCTTTTCCTCTTAAGAATAGACCTTTTTCAGAAACTACAAATTCAGCGATTATTGTCGCTGAACATCTTTTTGCCGTTTCTTCATCAATTGGAAGACCACACTTTCCTGCTATAGATCCAGTAAAGTCATCTTGAAAAATTGGAATCCCTATTGCATTGTCCCCTCTAAACACAATTTGCTGACTTTTTTCATCATAGATTAGGTAACCAGAAAAAATCACTTTTAGACCATTTAACTGCTCAAATCTTGTTTTTAAGTTTCGTAATTCCTTTATTTCTGCGGAAGATCTTTTTTCAAGGGAAATATTTAATTTAGAAAGCTCAGTAGCATTTCTTTTTCGCAGGTCCTCAATAATTTTTCCATGAGTTTGCTCTTTTTCACTGGCTTGCAGATTTAAATTCTGTATTTGCTTTTCCTGCAACGATGAATTTTTGATCAAATCAGAATTCTTCTCTTCTAAAATTTGCAAAGTTTCTTGTAATGAAGCATTCTGTTGCACGAGTCTGTCATAGTTTTCAGATTGTAAAAAGGACTCGTCCTCAATTACTTCGATCAATTGAGAAATTTTTGCACTTAGTTTTTCATTAGTTTGCTCCAAGGCTTTGATTTTCTCAATATTTTCTGTATCTTGTACACCAATGTTTGCGATATTATCAGCAGTATCAGGCTTCTCAAATTCTTGGATCTTAGCTGTTTGCTTTATTAATTCTTCTTTATTTTCAATTAATCTTGATACATCAGTGTTTAGTGACGCTTTTTTTTCAACTAATTCTTGTAAATCATTTTCAAACTTTCTCTTCTTATTAAGTCTCTCATTCATAATACCTTCTGACAAGGCCATTTCATCGCGCAAACCGTTAAGAATTTCCTTCGAAATTTCGATATTCCGATAAATATTATCTTTCTCTTCAGCTAACTCCAAATATTTATCAGTTTCCACTCCACCAACCATAGTTTTTGCAATAAGCAAAACTCCAAAACTAATTAATCCTGATAAGGCGCCCAGTACTGCCAGGTTCAATGTCAATTTTTTTCGCATCGGCGTTATCGCTCTCTGAGGCTACTGCTAGATTTATTATGCATATTTCATTCTAAACAACTAGCCAAAATTTCAGTTTCTCCCTAGTTTTACCTAAAGCCATTAAGCTCTTTTATTTTTTTTCCTGCAATATAAACCTCCTTTATTGCTCTATCATCACCTAGTGTTTGCAGGACAAACAACTCCTCAAAAAGAGAATCACAGCTTCGCATTCGTAACTCAGATAAAGATGTAGAACGACTATCCAAGACTATTAGGTCAGCAAAGGAACCTATTTCCAGAGTTCCAATTTCATTTTCAAGCCCAATTGCTTTAGCATTTCCCAATGTAGCCCAATAAAAGGAACTCAGAGGGCTTAGGCTGTAGTTCTGCAATTGTTGAATTTTATAAGCCTCATCCAAGGTCTTCAACATCGAAAACGACGTACCACCTCCTGTATCAGTGGCTATTCCAGTTCTGATACCCTGCCTTGTAAGATTTTTCAAATCAAACAAGCCGCTTCCTAAAAACAAATTTGACGTTGGGCAATGAACCGCCACTGATTGCGTCTCTAACATATGACTCTGTTCATACTCAGTTAAATGAATAGCATGCCCAAATAGACTCCGCCTACCAGTCAAACCATATCGGGCATATATATCGAGGTAATTTTTATGGTCTGGAAACAAAGACATTGTTAATTCAATTTCTTCATTGCTTTCTGATAGATGAGTTTGTATCAAGCAACTAGGGTTCTCCCTAGCTAATGATCCAGCTACTTCTAATTGACCTGGTGATGAAGTGATGGCAAATCGTGGTGAAATAGCATATTTTAGCCGGTTTCTCTCGTGCCAATTTCCTATGAGTGCTTTGGATTGGTCATAACTACTTTGTACTGTGTCCAAAACAGCTCTGGGGGCATTTCTATCCATCATTACCTTTCCACAGATCAAACACATGTTTCTCGCATTAGCCTCCGAGAAAAGTGCCTCCACAGACTCAGCATGGACTGATCCAAAAGATACAGTCGTAGTTGTTCCATGATTTAACAGGGTATCAACAAACTCTTTTGCTGTTTTCTTCGCATATGCAGTATTCGAAAACTTAGACTCCTCTGGGAAGGTATAATTTTGTAACCAATCCATGAGTTGAGTGCCAAATGAGCCAATAATCTGCAGTTGTGGGAAATGATTATGAAGATCAATAAATCCTGGTAAAATTAAATTGGGTCTATGATCAATGACTGGTAATTGAATGCCCTTCCCAGTAATCTTATTAAATTCATCCAAAGCTACAATTTTTTTTTCAGCTATTATCAAAGCACCATCTTCCAAATATAAATAAGCACTAGAATCCGTTGCTGACTGAGGAAGGTCTTTAAAGGTCAAAATTCGTCCTCTTAAAATAAAAGTCATTTTTTTCCAATCTTTTAAAATATCAGCTACTAACCAGATTAAAATTGTGAAAGGAAGTCAATACTTCAGCAACAACCATAGCCGCAATGACCTCGGGCCGCTTATCACGAAAGGTAGGCTTGGCACTACTTGTACCAATCGGGGTGGTTACACCCTTAAGAGAGGAAATTCCTTCTTTTTTTAGCCAATTTTTAAGAACTCCTCTTTTTGTTTTAGATCCAATCATACCAATATAGGAAGCATCTCTTCGTTCGATGGCTTCTTTCACTAATAGGAAATCTAATGAATGGTCATGAGTTAAAATGATGAAGGCTCCACCAGGAAGAGCTTTTCTTATTTCGGCCTCAGGAAAAGGTGTACATTTGAATTTAAAACTTAACTTGCACTCCATAGATATTTCAGGTCTCGTATCAATTAAAAATATATTGACAGGAAGATTTAGAAATTGATTTGTTAAAGCCATACCTACGTGGCCTGCTCCAAAGATATATACATTTTTACCTTTAGAAAAATTTGTCCTTAAGAGCCTAAGCATGCCCTTACATGTCTTTTCGCTCTCTCTCTGAAACTGAAGTTTTACTTTTCCTCCACAGCATTGACCTGTCACTGGACCAAGTTCAAAATTCAAGTTTTCACATTTCAAAGATTTGTTATTAATGTAGTGTCTGGCCTTTGCAATGGCAGAGAACTCTAGCTGTCCGCCTCCTACCGTTCCAAGAATACTGATATTCCCAACTATCATCCATGCACCTTTTTCTCTTGGAGCAGAGCCTACTATCTCTTCAACTTTGATGGATACAAATTCACTATTACTCTGAAAAAACTTTTCCGAATTCAATAGAACACTCTTCATCAATTATTTTCCTCAAGAAATTTAATTGCCTTCAAGATTTTCTCTGGAGTGGCAGGACTATCTAATCTGGGACACTTTCTATACTGGACTATTGAAGAGACAGCCATCGCTAGAGCCTCATGAACGGAAATTGCTAACATAAAAGGTGGTTCTCCAACAGCTTTCGATCGGCGAACCGTCGGCTCTTTATTTCTTGACCACTTGACTAGGGTGGTAGAGAATTTACGAGGGCGATCAGAGGCAAGAGGAATCTTATATGTGGAAGGTGCGTGGGTTTTTAATCTACCCTCTGTATCCCACCAGAGTTCCTCAGTAGTGAGCCACCCCATACCTTGAATAAAGCCCCCCTCGATTTGTCCAATATCTATCATGGGATTAATTGACTCACCAACATCATGTAAAATATCAACTTGTTCCACCTGATACTCTCCAGTCAGAGTATCAATTATAACCTCAGACACCGCAGCGCCGTAAGAAAAATAATAAAATGGCCGCCCTCTACCGCTTTCTCTATCCCAATTTATTTTTGGAGTTTTGTAAAAACCAGTTGCAGAGAGATGAACCCTATCCACATAAGCCGCCTTAACAAATTTATCAAAACTCATCTTACGGGAACCAAGAATAACTTGACCATTCTTATAAGAAACTTGAGTTTTCTTGACACCAAAGTGTCGTAGGGCAAAATCTGACAGTCTCTTTTTAAGTTGCTTTGCAGCATCAAGGACAGCCATCCCATTCAAATCAGTGCCTGATGAAGCAGCAGTTGCCGATGTATTGGGAACTTTATTGGTATCCGTCGCACTGATTTTTATCTTATCCACTGGCAACCCAAATTCTAATGCTAAAATTTGACTGATTTTAGTATTTAGACCTTGCCCCATTTCTGTACCACCATGGTTCAAAAAAATAGACCCATCAGTATAGATATTTACTAGAGCACCAGCTTGATTATACCACGAAGCTGTGAACGAAATACCAAATTTGACTGGAGTTAAAGCAATTCCTTTTTTAAAAATTTTATTTTTAATATTATAATTTAAAATGGCTTCTCTTCGTTTCATATAGTTTGAATTACTCTCAAGCTCCTTTATAATTCGAGGTGTTATATTATCTTCAATTTTCTGATGATAAGGTGTAATGGCTCTATTACGTAAACCATATAAGTTAATTTTGCGGACAGCTAGGGAATCCATATCCAATTTGAACGCTATTTCTTGTATTAAACGCTCAGATACCAACATACCTTGAGGTCCCCCAAAGCCTCTGAAAGCAGTGTTCGATACAGTATTAGTATAAATAGGCAAAGATTGTAAATCACAGGAAGGAAAATAATAACAATTGTCTAAATGGAATAAGGCTCTATCAGTCACTGGTCCAGAAAGATCAGATGAAAAACCACATCTGGCCCTAAGTATAATCTTTACTCCATTAATTTTACCAGAATCTGAAAATCCTACTTCGTAGTTGACGTGGCAATCGTGCCTTTTACCCGTACAAATCATATCATCATCTCTATCAAGTCTTAACTTTACCGATCGATGGGTACGCTTGGCCGCAACAGCAACCATCGCAGCAAATTGGTTGGCTTGAGTTTCTTTACCCCCAAACGCTCCTCCCATTCTTCTAACTTGAACATTGACGAAATTGGAAGAAATTCCTAAAGCTACAGAAACCATATGCTGCACTTCAGAGGGGTGCTGAGTAGAGGATATAATTGTGACTTCATCGTCTTCCCCAGGATGAGCTATGGCTATTTGACCCTCAAGATAAAAATGATCCTGCCCACCAATTGCCATCTCACCTTGAATAAAGTGTGCTGACTCTTTAAATGCTTCCTTAATTGAACCTTTCTTGAGATTTAAACCTGGGGTAACTAATTTCTCAGACCCTTTTGAATTCTTTATATCCAGTTTATATGGAATTTTTTGATATTTAATCTCACCCAGTCTAGCTGCCCGCCGAGCAACTTCACGAGTCTCCGCTACCACCACAAAAACTGGTTGTCCCCAAAAAGATACCGTACCTTCAGCAAGAATTGGTTCGTCCATTTTTCCAGTCGGGCTTACATCATTTAAGCCAGGTATGTTATTTGCCGTAAAGACATCCACTACTCCATCAACATTTCTAACCTTGTCTAAATTAAGGGATGAAATTATGCCATGAGTACAATCTGAAAACCCAATATAGGCATGTAACGTGTTGTCAGGTAACGGAATATCGTCAGCATAAAGAGCGGTTCCTAAAACATGCTTTGCAGCCGATTCATGTACATTAGAATTTTTTTGGCTTGAGTACACGGTAGAACTTTTTTTTCTAATCAAAATTAAATTTCCCGATTAATTGTGACTGGTTGTTGACCCTCATATTCTAAGTAAAACTTTCTTAACAAATTCTTAGCAACCATAATTCGGTAATCGGCAGAGGCTCTAGCATCTGAAAGAGGTGTAAACTCCTCTTCTAGTGCTAATCCAGCAAGCTTAACTGTGAGTTCATCAAGTTTCCTACCTTCAATCACATTTTCAGCGGCTAAAGCTCTTTTTGGAATTCCCGCCATTCCTCCAAACGCAATTATTGGGCTTCTTATTTGGCA
>MDTB01011882.1_pt1 | contig 10421 bp, 10 predicted proteins | sample 811161 | NCBI WGS metagenome assembly MDTB01 (sample SAMN05326650, study PRJNA326480) | marine metagenome | isolation source: seawater | place: Mediterranean Sea | collected 2009
AACTCGATATGACTTCGCTTTGCAATACGATATTTCAACAAGTAACGCTAAGAAATCTGTACTGGATGGCATTGCCCATGTAGCTGCGATTGTAGACAATGACAAATTATTTGTCGATCAACGATGCGCTGAGACCTTGTCATGCTTAGATCAATACCAATGGGACCCAAATCCTAATTTAGCCAAAGAAAAACCAAAACACAATAGAGCATCTCATATGGCAGACGCGCTTCGTTATGCATTGTATTCGTTTGAAACAAGTCAGAGTGGCTTCTAACAACCCCTAACCAAAAATAATGTTTGACAATTTATCTTACAGAGGCTATAATGCAAAGTATGAAAAAGCTCAAAAGAGACCCTGTGAAGTACATAAGGGACCGAGCAAAATCAAAATATAAAAAAGACAATGAGTGTTACATTTGTGGAACAGAAAAAGAACTAGACTTCCATCACTTTTACTCTCTCGCCCCTCTTCTTCGTAAGTGGCTGAAGGAAAAAAGCAAAGAACGGCCCGCGCACTATACAGACGAGTATATTGTAATATGGAGAGACGAATTCATAGAAGATAACTGGGCAGAGTTATACGATCATACAGTTACTATATGTCATGCACACCATAGAGAGTTGCATAAAATTTACGGACGAAATCCAGGACTTGGAACAGCGACTAAACAAATGCGCTGGGTAGACATTCAAAGAGAAAAGCATGGCATGGTATAATTTTTGGAAAAGAGATGAAGATTTAGAAGAAAAACTAAATCCTGCTCAAATACTTGATAACCAAGTATCCGAACACTCTCGTGAGTTTACAACTTCATACGAGAGAATGTATGAGCAGTTAGAAGTAGTAAATCGCGGCGTAAACATGATTGTAGATGATTGCGCTGAAATACCTGCTGCAATTAGTACTCAAGGAGCTTTTCGAGGAGTAGTAACTGGAGTAAAAAGAGGTAAAGTAGATGAACTACTAAATAGAACTCCTAATCCTTTTCAAGATATAAATAGTTTTAAGCGTAATTTAATAACTGATTATTTGCTTGATGGAAATATTTTTATTTACTTTGATGGTGCACATTTATATCATCTGCCTGCTGATAAAGTAGCTGTAAAAGCAGACGCACAAACTTTTATAGAAAAGTATACTTTGCAGGATATTGACTACAAAGTAAATGAAATTATTCACATAAAAGAAAACTCATTTTACTCTATCTATCGTGGGGTCTCTAGGCTTAAGCCTGCAATGCGAACAATGCTACTTATGCGAGATATGAGAGATTTTCAAGATAACTTTTTCAGGAACGGTGCAGTTCCTGGTTTAGTATTAAAGTCCCCGAATACTCTATCAGAAAAAATTAAAGAAAGAATGATACAGTCCTGGACATTACGATATCGTCCAGACTCCGGGGGTAGAAGGCCTCTAATATTAGATGGCGGATTAGAAATCGATAGTTTTTCTAACATAAATTTCAAGGAAATGGATTTTCAAAATGCTTGTTTAGAGCATGAAAAAATTATATTAAAAGCTCTAGGAGTACCTCCAATATTATTAGATTCTGGTAATAATGCAAATCTTCGTCCAAATATGAGATTGTACTATCTTGAAACAATTTTACCAATTGTTCGGAAAGTTAATTTTGCAATGTCCAGATACTTTGGATTTAATATTACAGAAGATGTTACGGATATTCCCGCACTTCAACCAGAATTACGAGATGCAGCAGCTTACTATACTGCTCTTGTTAATGGAGGAATTATAACAATTAATGAAGCTCGTGATCAGCTGGGCTATGAAACCATAGAAGGCCAAGACGAGATTCGTGTTCCTGCAAACATAGCAGGAAGCGCCGCAAATCCTGACGAAGGAGGCCGGCCCCCAGTAACGGAGGAAAGTTAAAGATGCCAGTAAGTAATAAACGTAGAAAAGTTATTATGGCTCGTCAGCTTGCAGAGTTTTACCGCGCAAAAGGTAAGATTCATACTTATGACGAGTATGATCGAGAAGACACTAAGCCGATCAGACTTAATAACATTATTAAAATGTTTAGAGGGTATGACATTATGCTAAAAATGTTACCGATGGTAGACCCTACAATTGAGGCGGATCTCGCGCCCAAGCCAAAGGCTGCTCCTAAGCCTAAGACGAAGGTAAAGAAAGATGATTCAAAAGACATTTAATTTAACTTCAACATTTAAGAGCGAGCCGCAGGAAGATGGCTCTATTATGGTTCGTGGAATGGCCAGCACAAGTGAATTTGATCGTGCTGGAGACTCTATTTCTGCTGAAGCATGGACTAAAGGGGGTCTTGGTAACTTTGAAAAGAACCCTATAATTTTATTTAATCACGATTACAACCGACCGATTGGCCGAGCAACAAAAGTTACTCCCACAGCGGACGGGCTACACATGGAAGCAAAAATTAGTAAACATGCTGACTGTGCTAATTTAATCAAAGATGGTGTCCTTGGAGCGTTTTCTGTCGGTTTCAAAGTCAAGGATGCTGATTACCTTGAGGAAACCGACGGACTAATGATTAAGGACGCTGAGTTGTTTGAAGTATCTGTTGTAACGGTACCTTGCAATCAAGCAGCTACTTTTTCTCTAGCGAAGTCATTCGAGTCTAAAGAGGCTTACGAAGACTTCAAGAAAACTTTTAAAAGCGAGGAAGATTCCTCTTCAATGGAGACAGATATGTCGGAAGAAACAAAAACTCCCGAAATCGACCTAGACGCTTTTGCTAAGAAAGTAGCGGAGGAAACTGCTGCTAAGATTGCAATTCGTCAGGCCGAAGAAAAAGCCACGGTGGAAGCCGAGGCAAAGGCCGCTGCTGAAGAAGCAGAAGTACAAAAGGCCGCCGAAGCCGAAGCTGAAAAAGCTGCGGTTGTACAGCAAGAAAAAGTTGAGCAGTCAATTCGTACTGGTATTGAATCCGGTGCTGATCGCTTAGTTGCAGATCTTCGAAAAGAGTTCGAGCAAAAGGATGCAGAAACTCAAGAAATTCTTGCAAAGTATAAAAACGAGCTTCAAGAGAAAGGCGAAGAGATTCGCGCAATGCAGAACAGCAAGAAGCAGTTTGCTGACCGCGGTCAAATCATGACTCTTGAGACTGCTGGTGCACAAGAGCTTCTCGAAGCAAAAATTCTTGGCACTATGATGCGTCGTAGCTGGGACACTGACTTTACTAAGCAAGTATTCCAGAAGCACGGTGCAGATATTGATGCTCTTGCTAACTCTGGCGCTGGTGCAAACCTCCAGGGTGTAAAGCTTGACCTCATCGTAGAAACTCAATTTGAGAAGGAACTGCAGCAAGAACTTCGCGCTGCTCAATTCTTCCGTGAGATTCCTGTACAAACCAAGCAGACTATTCTGCCAATCATGCCTGATTCAGTAGCCGCTACGTTCAATACTGGTTCTGCTTCGGACGAGTCTAACTCTCCTGCAAACTTGAACGATTTGACTCGCGGTACTGCTGCTTCTAATAACAAGTTTAGCACTGGTCAGAAAGTACTCATCGCTGGTCGATTGAGCTCTACTACTTATATCGACAACGATACTGACGAGATGACTCTTGTTGCACTTCTTCCCATGATTCGAGAGGCTATGGTACGTGCTCACGCTCGTGCTCTTGATACTATGGTAATTAGTGGTACTGGTTCTTCTGGTGCTGCAGCTGAGTTTGGTGTTCTTGATAAGGACTCCGGTACTTCTCAAACTGTAACTGGCGGCAGTGCTGCTGCTAATACAGAGAAGCTTGTAGGCGAAGACATTCTTACTGCACGTGCAGCTATGAAGAAGTATGGCATGAATCCTCAGGACCTGGTTCTGATTTGCTCATACAACGCATACAATGATCTTCTGCAAGACGCAGGTTTCGCAGACATTACCGATGTAGGTTCTGATTTGGCAACCAAGCTTAGTGGTGTAATGGGCTCAATCTTTGCAACTCCTGTAGTTGTAACTGATCACGCCGGCGCTGCTGGGCTGCCCGCCGTTCGAGGTTCCGCGAGCGATTGTGCTGTTCTTGTTAACCATAAGAACTTTGTCATTCCTCGTCTCCGTGGTGTTAGCATTGAATCTGAGTACCAAGTTGGTAACCAGCGTAATGCTCTCGTTGCTAGCCAATCTCTTGGCTTCGAGCAATTGGTTGAAGGTCACGCCAACACTGGCTTTGCTTCAGTCGTTTTTGCATACGCAGCTTAATAACTGCTTTAAACTGGGGTGGTTCGCCACCCCAAGTTTTTACTATTTGACTTATGGCGAATTTAATTACTTTACAACAATTTAAAGATGCGGAGCAAATAACCAACCCTCGGGATGATTATAAAATTAGCCGTATAATTGATTCCGTGAGTCAAATAGTAAAAACTTATTGTGGTAACAGCATAATAGATTTTTACACAACAAATAAAGTAGAAGAATTTAATATTGACTGGAGCACGTATGCAGTTCAGCTAACTGAAAGCCCTGTCAATACAGTAGTATCTGTAGAAACAAGAAATGACGTAACTTCTGCATATACAACTGTTTCTACCGATGATTACTATTTGGATAAAAATACAGATAGTATTTTGTATGTTCGAGGTAATGGATACCGTGCGTGGCCTAGGGGTGCCGGAGCAATAAAAGTAACATATACAGCGGGATATTCTGCAACTCCTTATGATCTTCAAATAGCAGTTATTGATTTGATTAACTACTATTTTAAAGATGAGCACAAAACTCGAAGAACCCTGCAGGGAGCGACAATGGAAAATGCTCCTAGCGGAGATGGCAAAGGATTCCCTGACCATATTAAACGAATTTTGGATATGTATAAAAACTTCTAATGGCAATTAAAGTATTAGAGGGAATGCTAAAACGCGCCTATGGAGAAGCAAAAGGTCATAGACTACAACGAGAAGCCCGTAAATGGGCGGACAGCCAAGGCTACCATCTTATAACAATTAGTAAAGAAGATATAAAAACCCTTTTAGTTCATAACTATGTAGCAATTCGAATGGGGGATTTAGTTAAAAAAGAGCAAGCTAAGTTTAGAAAAGAACAAAAAGACTTAGCAGATCCTTCTAGCCCTAAAAGAATGAAAAAAGCAGAAGCTATAAGAGCTGTAGCAAATACATCGCAACATGTAAGTGTTACTAAGCTAAGAAAAGACGTAGACCCAGTAGTTGATCATATTTTTCAAAATTTTATAGAGCATTACAATTCTAGCATTAAGGAAGTACATCTTTTAGCACATAAGAAGGGTAATGAGATCGAAATCTTACAGAATAGAAACCACGCTCAAAAAGCTAAAGATACAATTATAGCTCTTTTAAAAAGTAACTCTACTGAAAACATTTTTAAAAATATAATGAAAGAAGGCTCAACGGAGCTTCGACAGTTTTCAAGAAGAACACAATTTATTCATACAAGTAGAACAGTAGGGCAAACAATTGCAGAGAAACTAGGCAGCTTAGAAGCCACTGCCGCAGGAGAAGCTGAAGCGCTAAAGATAATAGAAGGAATACTTGACAGAGTTGAATTTCAAATAGAAAAGTCAGATAAAAAAGACGGTAGAAAAATTCATATTACTGGTAAAATAGGCCCAAGTACTATAAACTCTCCCGGAGAAGAGTCAAGTGATTGGACTCATTTAAAGCCTTTAATTGAGCAAGAGTTACAAGCAGTATTTAACTCGCCCGAATATATAAAAAAGGCTGGCTCAGGAAAAAGTAGCCAGCCAATAGATGAAAGGCTTGCAGAGTATCTTGCAAATGAAGAAATACTAAAACCTGCAAAACGAAGAAAAAATGTAAAAGCTACTACTTTTAAGCCTGAAAACCCAAAAAGTGGAAAAGGATCTGTAGGCAAAAAACGTGTTGCTAAACCAAAAGGCAAAAGAGTAAAGACAAAAAAAGGAATAGTTTTACCAATTCCTCAAAAAAATGCTACTACTAAGCAAAAAAGTCCGGCCTCAATGCCTTTAAATATTATGGTATTGCTGAATAATCAGTTACCTACTATTGTACAGCAAAATATGAGATTCCCAGCACTAGAAAACAGAACAGGTAGATTTGCTTCGTCAGTAAAAGTAACAGATGTAGCAACAACAGCACAAGGATTTCCTAGTATTGGGTATACCTATAAAACTAACCCGTATCAAACATTTGAGCCGGGGTATAAGCAGGGGGATCCTGATCGAGATCCAAGAAAATTGATTGATAAATCAATTCGAGAAATCGCAGTTCAATTTGCAATGGGAAGGTTCTATACTAGGAGAGTGTAATGGCAATAACAAGCAGAACTTATACTACTCGTAGGGCAGCAATTTTAGGCGCTTTAGTTGCAGAGTTAAAAAAGATAAATCAAACTGGTAATTTTTTAACTGATGTATTTGACAATGTACATCCTCGTTTGAAGTTTTGGGACGAAGTAGATACATTTCCAGCGATTCATTTAAATGCAGGCTCAGAAACACGAGAATATCAAGGAGCAGGCTATAAAGATAGGTTTCTAACTATCACAGCTCGTGTTTATGTGAAAGAAACCGATGCAGTAGTTGCTCTTGATAAGCTATTAGAAGATATCGAGACAGTTATAGAAGCAAACGGAAGACTCGCTTATGTTGACAGACAGGGCGTAACTCAAACAACTCATGATATTATTATAATCAGTATCGATACTGATGAAGGTGTTCTTGAACCGTTCGGCGTCGCGGAGATGCAACTCTCGGTTCATTACTAGAAACGGCAGGCACGAGCAAAGGCTCACGTCCTAGCCCTTTCAATCTCTAGGAGATATGCTATGGCAGAACAATTATATTTTAGCAGAGACTCGAAACTTTACCTGGGATTTGATAGTAAACTCTGGGAAATTCCTATTTTGGACGGTTTCAGTTTCTCCCAGGCTACAAACCAATCGGAGATCTCCCTTTCAGAAATGCAAGGCTCCGACGGTCTTAGCCGACGTGGTAGTAGGGTGTTTACCGACTCTCTGGCTCCTGCGGAGTGGTCGTTTAGTACTTATGTACGACCGTACAAAAGAACAAGTGGTGAGCACCACGCTGTAGAAGAAGCTCTCTGGGCAGTTATGGCGGGTGCTGATAATTATATCGACGCTACAACTGGACTTGGCCTAACAAATACCGCGATTGCTGGAGGACAGACAGTTGCATCAACTAGTCCTGCTCTTGTAGCAACTGCTGGTACTTATACTATTGATGGTGATAGTGTTGGCGTCACTTACTCAGGTGCTGCAGAAGGCTGGGAAATTGATGTAACAATTGCCGGATCTGCAGGAAGTCGTACTGCATCAGCAGTTGTAGTATCTGCGGGCGCTAACTTTGCAAACGGAGACACAATCACAATTGCTTCTTCCGCCCTCGGAGGAGGAAGCGGCGCTGCAGGAACTGTTGTAATTACTGTTCTAGCAGGGGGAAGTAATGCAAATCTTACTTCTGAAGGAGCAAGTTTTTATCGTCTTGTAGACGCAGATAAAAATTCTACGTTCGGCCCTGCTGTAATGAAGAATACGGCCACCACTGCAGGCTCTACTATTAACTTTGGACAGTCAAACCGTGCTGTACTTGGTACTTGTGACCTTTACTTTGTTATGGAAACAAGTGCAGACAATCCGATGATCTATAAGCTGGAATCTGCTGCCTTTAACGAAGCATCAATTGACTTTGAAGTAGATGGTATTGCAACCATTAACTGGTCTGGATTTGCAAAGCAGGTTAAAGACATGGTTTCTAGTGATAATGGTGCGACGGCAGGTGAAAAAGCGTATGTTGTAAGTGCTACAAACTCTGGTGCTTCTGCAACTCCTGCTCAGATTATTACTGCAGCAAAGGCTCTCACAGGCGCTAGAGCCGCAGATCCGGACAATGGATCTATTGTATTTAACAAAGGCTTCCAAAATGAAGTTTATTTGGTAACTGGAACAGGCGGCACTGATGCAGTTCAAGCAATTGATAAGGCAGTAAATGCAACTACTACCTTTATTCGAAATCGTTTGACTCAGCTTCTCTGTGTTACTCCTGATACAACTGAATTCCCTTCAGGTACTTACAATCTTACTTTGACAGGTGGAAATATTACTGTTTCAAACAATATTTCATATCTTGTACCAGAAGAACTCGGCGCTGTAAACGTTCCAATTGAGCACGTAACAGGTGGTCGTACCACTAATGGTTCTTTTACTTGCTATCTAACTGTTGATACTGATGGAGTAGATAAAGGAACTTCTGTCGATCTTTTCAATGATATGACAACTACAGACGGCGGTTTGGATAAAGTTGTAAACAACTTTGATGTAACTTTCCAAGTTGGTGGTGCTGTTGCAGGCACTCCGCGTCTTGAAGTTAATATTCCAAAGTGTCACATTGACGTACCTACTCACTCAATTGAAGATGTTATTTCTGTTGAAACTAACTTTGGCGCATACACCACTGACTTCAACGAAGCTAACGAAGTTAAGCTTACGTACCACGGAGATACTACAAACACCATTGCGTAACTTACATTCCTTACCAAAAACCCGCTTCGGCGGGTTTTTCTTTTATGTCGCAAAAAAAGTTCTTGACTTTTTACCTCCTCTCCCTTATAATTACAAAATATAAATTTCATTCAATAAAAGGAACCATAAATGTCTGATTCACCTATTTCACTCGCAAGTCTAATGACTGCAAGCAAAACCGTCGATATTGATTTTCCTGGCTTTACCGGAATGCAAGTTTCTCTATGTTACCTTGGACGAGAAGAGCTTGTCAAACTCCGAAAACGCTGTGTCTCTACAAAATTTGATAGAAAAACACGCCAACCAGAAGAGACTCTCGACGAAGAAAAATTTATTGTTGAATACTGTAAAGCCGTCATCAAGGGATGGTCAGGTTTAAAGTATCGTTACCTAGAAGAGCTTCTTTTGGTAGATATATCAAGTCTTGACGCTGAAGATGAACTTGCTTACACCCAAGATAACGCCGAACTTCTTATGAAAAACTCAAATACATTTGATACTTGGGTTACAGAAGCAGTAGGTGACCTCGAAAATTTTACTGGGAACAACTTGCCCGAATAGACTCTTTACTAGAAAGGTCTATTCGGGAAGCAGACTCGAAGTTTGATGTCGAGAAGTATCTGCTCGTCTGTGAACAATTAGGTCAAGACCCCGACCCTACCAAAATGCCGCTCGACCCTTCTGATTTTCCGGAAGAGGTTCAAGTGGCATTTTTTATGTTTAGCCTTCTCCCAGATCACTGGGAAGGAATGAGCGGAACATACATGGGCAAGTACTGGGATGGAATAGACTACTTTTTCAAACTATATGAAGTGCAAGACATAAAAACAGTCTTGTATATAATGAAAAGCTACGAAAGCAAGTTAGTATCGTATAGAGCAGAACAAGCAGAACGAAAAAGAAAAGCGCAAGAGCGCAGATCTAAAGGCGGTGGAAAAACATACACCCATAAAGTGACAGGTTAATGGCAAAGAAAATTACTATTGATATTGAAGTCAATGGCAAGATGCAGAAAGCAACTCTGTCTGCCAAAAAGCTTCGCACTGCTTTAGACGGTGTAGATGAAGCACAGACTAATGCAGGAAAGTCTGCCAGGTCCTATGAGCGTAATACGAAGGGTGCGGCAAAAACTACTTCAAATAGTACGAAAGAATTTTCTAAAATGGCACAAGGTATGGGCGGCTTGGTTGGCGCCTATGCAACTGTTGCTGCCAGTGTATTTGCTCTTTCTGCTGCATTTCAGTTCTTTAAAACAGCAGCAGACTTATCGGCTCTAACTTCAGGTCAAGAAATATTTGCGTCCAGAACTGGTACTTCTATGAAGTTGATGACTGCAAATATACAAGAAGCCACAGGCGGCTTAGTAGCGTTTAGAGAAGCCGCACAAGCGGCAGCTATCGGACAAGCAGCAGGACTTACTGCTGATCAAATGGAACGTCTTGGCAAAGTTGCAAAAAATGCCGGTACAATTCTTGGTAGAGATGTAACTGATTCATTTAATCGACTTACTCGTGGTGCAATTAAAGCAGAACCAGAACTATTAGACGAATTAGGTATTATTATTCGAATCAATGATGCCGCAGAAATGTATGCTAGAACAGTAAATAAAAATGCACAAGATTTAACACAGTTTGAAAAGAGCCAAGCTGTTGTAAATGCTGTACTCGAACAAGGTGAAAGTAAATTTCAAGATATTGGAAACTCAGTCAATCAAGTAGCTAAGTTTGGCGCAGCCTTTCAAAATACTTTCAAAAAGTTATCTGAGCCTGTGGCAGACGTCGCTAATTTTATAGCTGGAGCACTACAAGACAGTATTCTTGCAGTGAGCGCAGTTATGGGACTTTTAGGCTTAAATATTGTAAAAGCATTTGCCCCTGCTGGTCCAGTTTTTAAAAATACTGCAGAAGAAGGAATAAATGCGAGAAAA